>Ga0316622_100000002_pt1 | contig 117746 bp, 93 predicted proteins | sample OWC_Aug_OW2_C1_D_FD_207646 | JGI IMG/M metagenome (GOLD analysis project Ga0316622, IMG submission 207646) | Wetland soil microbial communities from Old Woman Creek delta, Ohio, United States - OWC_Aug_OW2_C1_D5_C | ecosystem: Environmental > Terrestrial > Soil > Wetlands | place: USA: Ohio... | reverse complement strand
CGCGACGCGATTCTCGAAGTCGGCGAAGCGCAGCGACCCGTCGGGCGCGGACGACGTCACGACGATCGACCCGCTGCACCTCCCCGCGCGCACCCCGCTCGTCGTGAAGCTCCGCAGCAAGGACGTGATCCACGGCTTCGGCGTTCCGGGCTCCGGCGGCGCGCGCACGAGTCGAGCCGGACCGGAACTGAGGAGATTCGTCCGGCTCCCACCCTTCTTACACTCCTGCTTTCGAAAGTGTAATCGCCCGGCCACTCGCGCGAGCACGGATCTCCCGGCAGGACGCGCCGATTCGTCATTCGGCCCGTTGTGGCATCACGCTTGCGAAAGCGCGCCGCGACGTAGGAGGGAATGTGGTGGATCGAACCTACTCGCGTAGACGGACGAGTGTGGCTGCCGCCAACGTGCTGGCGGTGCCGCTGTGTACCGCGCTGCTGCTCGTTGCGTGCAAGGACGCCACGCTCGAGCGGCCCAACGAGACGCCGGTGCCGACGGTCTCGGCCAGCCCCGTGACCGGTGCGGCGCCGCTGCCCGTGTCGTTCTCGGGATCTGCGAGCGACCCCGACGGCACGGTCACGGCGTACGCGTGGAGCTTCGGCGACGGCGCCAGCTCCGGCGAGCAAAACCCATCGCACACTTACCAGAACGCGGGGAGCTTCACCGCGACGCTGACGGTCACGGACAACGCGGGCGGCCAGGGCTCGGCCCGGATCGTGATCGCGGTGGGTGCGGGCAGCAACGTCGCACCGACGGCCAGCGCCTCCGCCTCTCCCACGTCGGGCCCCGCGCCCCTGAGCGTGAGCTTCACGGGTTCGGGCTCCGACCCCGACGGCAGCATCGCCTCGTACGCGTGGACGTTCGGGGACGGCGGGATGTCGAGTCAACAGAACCCCTCGCACACCTACCAGGCGGCCGGGAACTACACGGCAACGCTGACCGTGACCGATAACCGCGGAGCGACCGGCTCGTCGAGCGTGACGATCACGGCCGGGACGAACCGGCCGCCCAGTGCCACCGCCTCCGCGACGCCGACCTCGGGGAAGGCGCCGCTCGCCGTGAGCTTCACCGGATCGGGCAGCGATCCCGACGGGACGATCGCGTCCTACCGCTGGACATTCGGCGACGGCGGGACCTCGAGCCAGCAGAACCCAGCGCATACCTACCAGTCCGCGGGGAACTACACCGCGACTCTCACCGTCACGGACAACGGCGGGGCCGTGGGCGTCGCCAACGTCTCGATCTCGGTCGTCAACAATCAGCCTCCGTCGGCCACCGCCTCGGCCAACCCCGCGTCCGGGACGGCGCCGCTCGCGGTGAGCTTCAGCGGGACGGGGACGGACTCCGACGGGAGCATCGTCTCGTACTCGTGGGCATTCGGGGACGGCGGGACGTCGACCCAGCAGAACCCGTCGCACACCTACACGTCGGCCGGGAACTTCACGGCGACCTTGACCGTGACGGACAACAACGGCGCCACCGGATCGGGCACCGCGAGCGTGTCCGTGAGCACGCCGGGGAATCAGCCTCCCACGGCGACCGCGAGCGGCACGCCCACCTCCGGCAAGGCCCCGCTCGCGGTCCAGTTCAGCGGTTCGGGGAGCGATCCGGACGGGACGATCGCGTCCTATGCGTGGGTCTTCGGCGACGGCGGGACGTCCACTCAGCAGAACCCGTCGCACACCTACACGTCGGCGGGCAACTACACCGCGCGGCTGACGGTCACGGACAACAGCGGGGCGACCGGGTCCGCGACCGCGAGCATCTCCGTCGCCGCCAACCAGGCGCCCAGTGCGACGGCGACGGCGACCCCCACCTCGGGGACCGCTCCTCTGGCGGTGAGCTTCACGGGTTCGGGATCCGACCCCGACGGCAGCATCGCCTCGTACGGGTGGACGTTCGGGGACGGTGGGACCTCGAGCCAGCAGAATCCGTCCCACACCTATTCCGCGGCGGGGAGTTACACCGCCACGCTCACGGTCACCGACAACAGCGGGGCGACCGGCTCGGCGACGGTGGGGATCACGGTCAGCGCGCCGGTGAACCAGCCACCGATCGCGAACGCGGGGCCGGACCAGATCAACCTCGATCCGGGCGGGACGGTGAGCCTCAACGGCAGCGGCTCGTCGGATCCGGACGGGAGCGTGGTCGCCTATCAGTGGGTGCAGACGGCGGGGCCCACGGTGACCCTGAGCGGGGCGAACACCGCGACGCCGTCCTTCAACAGTCCCCCCGCGACGACCGCGACCTTCACCTTCCAGCTGACCGTCCGGGACAACGGCTCCGCGACGGCCACGGACACGGTGAACGTCTCCACGCGCGTCACCTACGTGAACACCACGAAGGCACTGATCGACGCGCGCGGCACGCAGCCCAGCGGAACCCTGCTCGGGTGCACGGGGTGCCACGTCGCGGGCGACCAGAGTCCGCCGCTGACCACCTACGCCGAGGTCTATTCCACGCGCTCCAGGACGAGATCGAAGATCCAGTCGGGGTCGTCGATGCGCAAGTACCTGTTGCCGGGCGAGCCGGAGATCATCACGGCCTGGATCGACAACGGCGCGCCCGAGAGGAACTGAATGAGCGGCGGGAACGCAAGGCGGGGCGAGGCCCCGGCGGATCGGGTCCAGCGCTTCAGGGACTCCGAGAGGCTCCTGCACTGGGCCATCGCCCTGCCGTTCCTGCTGTGCGCGGCGAGCGCCGTCGTTCTGGTGCTCTTCTACAATCCCTCCCCGCAGCGCCCGCTGCGGGGACTCGTCTCCTGGATCCACAGGATCTCCGGAGCCTGCTTCCTGACCGCTCCGCTCCTGGTGGCGCTGCGACACCGCAGGGACGTCGGGACGTTCTGGGGCAACGTCCGCGAGGCGGTGCGCTGGAGACCCGACGACGTGAAGTGGCTCCTGCTCCAGGGCCCGGCATCGCTCGGACGCAAGCGGGAGCTCCCGGAGGTCGGGAAGTTCAACGCCGGGCAGAAGCTCAACTTCATGATGGTGATGGGCACCTGGCCGCTTCTGGCCTTGACCGGCGCGCTGATCTGGTTCTCGGACCTCGCGTTCGTGTCGTGGATCCTCCACTTCCTCGTGGCCGCCGTGGCCCTGCCGCTCGCCACGGGTCACATGTACATGGCGCTCGTGAACCCCGGCACGCGCAAGGGGCTGTCGGGCATGATCACGGGGTATGTCGACCGCCACTGGCTCGCGCATCACCACCCGCGGTGGTATCGCGAGACGTTCGGGGCGACGCCGGCGGCTGTCCCGGTGACCCGTTCCGTCTCGTCAGCCGCGGCGGTGTCCCAAGGCGTGCCGCCGGCCGCAACAGCGCCCCGGGCCATTCGGCCACCGGCCACAATGCCCCGGGCCATCCATCCATCCGCAGCGGTGTCCCACCGCGCTCGGTCGGCGGCCACAATGCCCCAGGCGATTCAGAAGGTCGCGGAGCCGCACAAGGCTTTCCGGCCTCCGGCCGCAAATCAGGGGCCGCCGCGACCGGTGCCGGGAGCGAAGGTCGTTCCGTTCCAGAAGAGCTCGCCACCCGTCACGCCGACGCCACTTCCGGGCGACGCAAACCCCATGGCGCGCCCCGCCAGGATCTTCTGCTCCTCTTGCCAAAGCGAGCACGAAGTGGACTCCTGGGGAGTGCTGCTCGAGCGGTTCTTCACCGCGAGCTCGATCCCATGCCCCGGATGCGGCGTCGAGATGCTGACGATTCAGCCGGTGCTGACCGACCCGGAGCTCCTGGAGCCGATCCTACGCTGCCTGGAAGAGCGAGGCTCGGAGCCCGCGGCGGAAGGAGATGCGCCGGCGACGCGGATCGCAGCAGTGGGTTCCCGCAACGCTCGAAGCGCCAGCGGCTAGAGAATGCCCTACAACCGTGGGGATGGACGTCCGCAGACCGTCCGCGGACGTTCCTCTCTCCGACCTGTCACGCGGCGTTCGGGGGCTCCCGCTCCAGATTTCCTGCGTCACACGGGGTCCGGAGACGTGGCACGCTCCTTCCTAGTCCCTCGCTTCGCCCTCGCCTCCCTCCCCGAGGCCCCATGTTCGTTCCACGACGCTGCCCTTCCCCGCACTGCCCCGCACACGCCCATCCCCCCGCCCGCTTCTTCCAACGCAACGGCTCCTACCATCCCCGCTGCCGCAACCATCCCGTCCCACGCTTCCGCTGCCGCTCCTGCGGCCAGCACTTCTCACGACAGACCTTCCGCGCCGATTACCGCCAGAAGAAGCCCCACCTCAATCCACTCCTCGTCACCAGTGCCGTCGCGCCCCTCCGGCGCAAAGGTCGCCTCAGCCGTTCCCAGAAGGCCCGCCGCGCCTTGTTCGGCTCCCACTTCCAGGGCCGCACCCACTCCGCGACCACGCGGCGCGATCGTCGGAACCCCTTGTTTCCCATCCATCACACCAACGCCAGGCTCAGGCACTTCCTTTCCCGCCTGCGCCGACGCAGCTGGTGTGTCTCGAAGAAGAGTTGGGCGCTGAAGGCTCATCTGGACATCGCCGCGCTGTGGATCAACTACGCGCGCGGGATCACGAACCGCACCAGGACGACCCCGGCCCAGGCGCTGGGGATCGCGCCTCGGGCCTACCGCGCCGAGGAGCTGCTGGCCTGGAGGCAAGACTGGGGACCGCTCAGCCCGGACGCCCCCCAGCGCAATCCAAACTCTTCACCACCCATGTCGGGCATTTCTCAGAAGCGATAGCTGGCGCCGGTGTAGAGCTGGTCGTATTTCTCCACGCTCCCGTCATTCCGCTCCGCCGACAGGATGAAGTACCACTGCCGCCCCAGATCCACCTCCACGTCGACCGCGTACCAGTTGCGGTCGCTGCTCAGCTCCGGGTTCACGACGTTCGTATCCTCGATCGTCCCGCCCGACAGCCCCAGGTGGGTCCTGGATCCGAACGTCATGTCCGCGGTCAGGGAATAGAGGTTCCCCTTGCTCGAGTAGTTCGAGTAGTCGGTGCCGCGCACGCGGAATCCCAGATCGATCCTCGTGAAGTGCTCGGCACCTCCGTAGAGGGACCAGGAGTTCGCGAGCCCCGAGGGACCGCCCGTGCTCTCTCGCGCCTCGCCGCCGGCCACGACGTGGTTCCCGAAGCGCAGGCTGGCGCCTCCCCAGGTCCCGCGGCGGAAGCTGTCGTCGAACTCGGTCTCCGGGGTCGTCCGATCCCGGTACAAGCGCACGTTCCTGCGATTGTCGTAGCCGCCGAAGAGCGTGAGCCACTTCGCCGCGCGCAGGTGCAGGCTCAGGAACGTCGCGGTGTCCGAGAACGTGTCCTCGCCCGCCTCGCTGGACTTCCAGTCGCGGTTGTAGTCGAACTCCTGCGTCAGGAACGTCCACAATCGCTCGCCGGCGTACTGCCCCTGCAGGTACAGGAACTCCCGGTTCACGCTCCCCTCGGTGTACGACCCGACGAGGCCCGTGCTCACGGTCCAGCGGCGGCGGGTTCCCGGCCGGTTGTGGGCCACGAGATAGGCGCCGTACTCCTGGACGTCGTTGGAGTAGGAGAGGTCCAGGCCCGGCTCGACGCCGGCGAGGACGCCGCCTCCCCAGGTCTCGCCGTCGATGGCCCAGAGCAGCCCGTCGAACAGGCTCAAGGCCGCGACGGAGGGCGCGTACTGGCGTCCGAAGGCGATCTTCTGACTGGGGGAAAGCCGGTAGGATGCGGCCAGGCGATACACGCGGTTCGAGCTGTCGTCCACGCTTCCGCCCCCGGCCAGGTCCGTTCTAGTGCGCCGTGCCCGGACGTCGACCGCGACGTCGACGGGGCTGCCGCCCAGCGCGGTTCCGTCGAGGCGGAAATCGAGAGCGGGGCTGGAATACCCCCCGCCGTTCCCGGTGCGATCGCGGGTGCTGAGGTAGCGAACGCCGGCCCGGCCGTGGATCCCGGGCCCGCCCTTGCGCGTCGGGGTCGCCGGCACGGGACTCCCTGCCGCCGCGGCCGGCGCGGGCCCCTCGGCCGGGACGAATCGCACCGTGTCGCCCACCGCGAGCGGAACGGTCGAGCTCACGATGACGCACGAGGAGCGATGCGTCGAGACGTAGGTGACCTTGAGGTTCGCGATCGTCTGCCCATCGCGGATCACCTCGATCGCGTCCCCCTCCCGGACCCCTTCCTCCGTCCCGGCGTCCACGTAGGCCGACGAGGGGGTGAGGTAGGTGATGCGGGCGCTGCGCGCGGCGCCGGCCTGCGGCTCCTGGGCCCGCGTGGGAAGCAGGGCCAGGGCCGCGATCAGGAGCGATCCCAGGATCCGGAGCGCGCGGCTCATGGCCTCGTCCCCTGGGGATGGCACCCGTAGCAGGCCTGCTTCTCGTAGACGAACCCCGAGACCCCCTGGTGCAGGGCGGTCACCTGCGCCCGGTCCGAATGCGCGTGGCAGCCGTCGATGCAGGAGAAATCCGTGCGTACCGAAGGGTTGACGTGGCAGTCGCTGCAGTCGCTCCACTTCGCGCGATGGGTTCCCGAGTAGATCGGGAAGTACCACGTGTCGTGGTCGAGGAAGCGCGCGGGACGGAACGCGACCGTCGAGTGGCAGCTGTCGCAGGTCTGAGCGAAGCCCAGGGCCTGGTGGTTCGGATCCGTCGCGCCCTGGTAGTCGGCGAAATGGCAGGAGCTGCATTCGCTGCTGATGTTCACGAAGATCAGGTTCCCCTGGCGCGGCGGCGCGAGGTGACACGCCTCGCAGTCCGTGACGAGGTGGGCCCCCCGCAGAGGAAACCGCGTGACCTGGTGCGCGCGCGTCATGCGACCGCGGTCGATGAAGCTGCGCGGAGTGTGACAGCGCGCGCAATCCTCGCCGAGCTCGCCGTTGTGCGCGTCCTGATGGCAGGAGACGCAGTCGTCCGGGACGCTCGCGAAGACCAGCGAGGCATGGCACGCGCGGCAGGCGGCCTGCGCGTGTGCACCTTCCAGGCGGAAACGGAACTTGCCGTGGTCGAACTTGGGGCTGATCACGGCGGGAGCCCAGCCCGCGGGGCTGTGGCAGACCGCGCACTCGTCGACCAGAGGACCGTGCGGGTTCGCGGGCCGTGCTACCCCCGCGGGGTCGGCCGGCTCGGCGGCCGAGGCCAGCCCGGGCGCGAGCAGGAGCGCCGCGAGAATCGCCGTCCTCATGAACGTCCCTCCTTCGCTCCGCGCTTCAGAGGCTTCATCTCTTTCCCTCCGTGGCAGTCGACGCAGGCTTTCGAGACCGGCCGGAACACCACGACCTTCCGGCCGCCCTCGTCCACGCGCGAGGTGTGACAGCGCGCGCAGGGGACCTTCGCGTGCGCCCCCTCGAGCGGGAAGGCGGCGGCGCGGTTGTGGTCGAAGCGGCTGGCCGGACGGAAGCCGTCCTCCCCGTGGCAGCTCTCGCAGGCGCCCCTGTCCGCGCGGCTCGCGAACTGGTCCCCGTGCGGATTCTCGTGGCAGGCCTCGCAGCGAACCCCCTTGGTGGTGAAGGGCATGGGAGCGGGTTTCGACGCGGCCAGCACCAGCGTCGCCTTCTGCGGAGGCGTCTTCGATTCCGCATGGCAGGCGTCGCAGGCCACCGCGCGGTGCGCTCCCCGGAGCGGATAGGCGAAGTCGCCGTGCGCGGCCACGTCCACCCGGGAAGGACGGAACGCGTCCACACCGTGGCAAGAAAGGCAGCCGTCCGGCTTCGGCCGCGCGCCCTTGGGGCCGAAGCGGCCCTCGTGCGGGTCGACATGGCAGGCGGCGCATTCCACCTCGCCGAGGACCAGGGCGACGCGCGCGCTCCCGAGCTTCTCCGATGGCGGGAGCGCGGGCAGGCCCTTGCGGGCGGGCCCGTGGCAGGCGGCGCAGTCGACGCGGCGGTGGCGGCCGTCCAGCGGCAGCCTGAGCCTGGCATGCTCCGCCACGGAGAACGTGCTGGGTTTCCAGCCGTCCACCTTGTGGCAGCTCTCGCAGGCTCCGCCGTGGTCACGCTTCGCGAGCTGCCCGCCATGGGAGTCCGCGTGGCAGTCGCGGCAGACGGCGTGGGCGGGCCGCATCAGGACCCCCGCTGTGCCCAGCTTCGCGGCCGGAACCCCGGGCGGGTTCTTGCGGTGGCACTTCTCGCAGGCGACGCTCGCGTGCTTTCCGGCCAGCGGGTACTTCGAGCTCTGGTGCTGCGTGACCGTGAACGTGGAGGGCTTGAACCCCTCGACGCGGTGGCAAGCCGCGCAGTCGGCGCTCTTCCCCGCCAGAGTCGCGCTGCCGGCGTGGGCGTCCCGATGGCAGGCGTCACAGCTCGCGAAGCGCGGCTTCTTCCCCCACGCCTTCTCGGGATCGTGGCACTGGGCGCACTTGAGCGCCGCATGCTTGCCTCGCAGGGGGTAGCGCGTGAGGTCGTGGTTGAACTTCTCGGAGGGGACCTGAGCGAAGGAATCGGTGACGTGACAGCGCGAGCACATCGTGCCCAGGCGGCTGGCGTGGGGATCGAGGTGGCAGGCGCTGCACTCGGCGTGGGGGAGGGGCTTGAACAGCGGCGCCGGGCCGCCCGCCTCGTTCCGCGGAAGCGTGAGAGAGGCCGCCATGTGGCACTTGTTGCACGCCACGTCCGCGTGCTTTCCCGTCAGGGGATAGCCGGACTTTGCATGGTCGAACGCGGAGGCAGGCTTCCACGCATCGCTCCCGTGACAGCGCGCGCAGTCCTCGCCCAAGGCACCCCGGTGGGCGTCCTTGTGGCAGGAGAGGCAGGCGGTGTCGAGCCCGATCCAGCCCTGTGCCTTGTTCTTGCGCTTGAGGAGCTGGGCCGAGCGCGCGGTCATCCGCTTCTGCTCGTGGCAATCCCGGCACTTGGCAGCCGCGTGCTTTCCCTGCAGAGGCCAGCCCGTCTGCGCGTGATCGAAGCGCTCGGGGCTTCCTCCTTCCCAGTGGATGAGCTCGAAGTCCCGCCCCTTGTGGTCGCGGTGGCACTTCGAGCAGTCTTCCGGGCTCTTCTGCGCGTGGTAGCCGCGGCGGTTCGCGATCAGCCACGCGATCTCCTCGTGGCAGGCGACGCAGCGCTCCCGCAGCGCCTCCTTTCCCCCCTGGCCGTGGCAAGAGAGGCACTTGAGCGTCGAGTCCAGCTCCTCGTGGGGGCGCGCGAGGGGGCCCGGGGATACCTGGGCGGCGGTCCTTCCGGCAAAGAACAGAAGGAAGCAGGCGAGTAACGTTCTCCCGAAGGGCAACATCTGCCCTGCACGAATGGCGCGGGCGATTACACTTCCGTCATACGCCGGGACTGCCGACGATCGCCTGCGCTGGGGCACGAGGCCCGGGACCGTGTTCTCCTGCATGGTTCGGACGCAATTTAGGGTCCGCGACCCGCCGATTCCACTTTCGGACATCCCGGGGCCTGAGCAAGGACGATGCCTTGCCGCGAGAGCCGCCTCCGGAACGGATCGTGCTCTCCTCCGGAGGGGACGCGACGCGGCACGAGGCTTGACCGGTGCGGCGCGGGGCAATAGCATCCCGGGCGCGTCGGAACGGATCACAACCTGCCGCCGGGGCAGAGGGAGGAGACGATGAAGCGTTTCGCACTGGCCGTGGCCGTGGTCGTGATCGGCTGGACGTCCAACGCGGCTGCCTTCACCGTGGGCGCGAGCTACTTGAGCAACAACGCCGATTTCAGCAGCGCCGTGAGCGACTTCAGCACCGACGCCGGGGGCTACAAGATCTTCCTCGGGTTCGACTTCATCAAGTTCTTCGGCGGCGAGCTGTCGTACCGCGACCTGGGGAACTACAACGAAACTTCCGGATCGAGCTCGATCGATGCGAGCATCAAGGCCTACGACGCCAGCGTGCGCGGGATCCTTCCTCTCGGGAAGCTGTTCTCCATCTTCGCCAAGGCGGGGTACAGCAACATCTCGACCAGCGGCTTCTTCGATGGGACCGTCGTCGACGAGAGCGACTGGAAGCTGTTCTACGGGGTCGGCGTCGACCTGAACCTCGGCGAGCACATGGGAGTCCGCACGGAATGGGAACAGTACGACGTGGATCAGTCGCTCAACTCTCTCTCGCTCGGAGCGTTCTTCCGCTTCTGAGCATGGGCGACCCGCGGCTCCAGGCGGTCTTCGCCGGGATCGCGATCCTCGCGGCCACGGTAGCGCTGCTCCACTGCGCGCCCGAGCCGCTCCCCGTTTTCGGGCAGGTCCCCGCCTTCGCCCTCGTGGACCAGGACGGGAAGCCCTTCGGCAGCGCGGAGCTGCGCGGAAGGGTGTACATCGCCAACTTCTTCTTCACGCGCTGCCCGTCGATCTGTCCGCTGCTGATGCGTTCCGTGAAGCGGCTGCAGGACGCCTGCCGGGACCGCGAGATCCAGGGGATCCGCCTGCTGAGCGTCAGCGTGGACCCGGAGTACGACACGCCGGAGCGCCTGCGCGCCTACGGGAAAGAGATGGGCGTGGACCCGGCGCGCTGGACGCTCGTCACGGGGAAAGCCGAGGAGATCCGGCGTCTGGGTCAGGAGGGGTTCAAGGTCGCGGTGGGGACGCCCGAGGCCGACGCGAGCGGCCTCCTGGACATCGCCCACACCGGAAAGCTCGTTCTCGTGGACGGCAAGGGGGAGATCCGCGGCTACTTCGGCACGGACGAGCCGGGCCTCAAGCAGATCTTCCGCGCAGCGCAGTCGCTGCTTCGGGAGAAGCGCGACTAAGGGCGGGCTCCGAGCCCGCCGCGGTCGCGGCGGCCTACATTCGCACGGCGGGAGACAGCCGCGCGACGATGGCCTCGACAACGCTCCGCGCGACCCCGAGGGCCCGGGCCGCATCGGGCGAGGGCGGCGGCTCATCGTCGCCCGGATATCGGAATCGCCAGGCGAATGGGGTCAGGTTTCGCGCTTCGTCGAGAATCTCGAGCAGGCTCGGGTCCAGGCGCTCGCAGGCCGAGGAAAGCTCGTCCAGATCGTGAGTCTTCCGGAACGGTTGGTCGTGATAGGTCAGAAACCCCTTGAGTGCCTTCTCGACAGCTTGCTGGCAATGAAACACCGCGTCTCCGGTCAGCGGAGGGGCAGCCGCCAGATCGATCCCCGCGCCGCGAAGATCGTCCCTTGCCTTCGCGAGCCAGCCTCTCACTTCGGCGAGCTTGTCAGGCGACATACAGGAGGCGTCCTTCGCGAAGCACGGTCGCGGGCAACGAGCACACGACGCCGGCTCTTCTCCGGAACTCCTCGCGTGTGAGAACGAGCACGTCCTTGGCGACACCGACGCCCTTCAGGGCGCGGAACGCGGCTTGGTCGCGCTTGTATCCGGGCAGCTCCGAATCCGGGAGCACCACCAGCAGATCGTAGTCGCTGTCCGGGCCCGCCTCGCCCCGTGCCCTCGAGCCGAAGAGATAGATCCTCTCCGGACGGAGGTTCTCCGCGAGGCGGCGAACGATCTCCTTCAGAATGGGGTCGGTCGGCGGAGAAGGGCGTGACGACGCCTCCCCGACGTGGCCTTCTTCTCCGCGGCTCATGACGGGGATCATTCTACAACCTCGCATGCCACGCCCGGATCACGGACCGGGCTTCAGGTACTTCTCGAGCCAGCCCAGAAGGCGCGAGAGCGCGTCCAAGCGGTGCGCTCGCTCCCGGAAGCCGTGCCCCTCGCGCGGGTAGATCACGTACTCGACCGGCACCTTCTTCCAGCGCAGCGCGGCGTACAGCTCGTCGCTCTGCGGCTTCGGGACGCGCTCGTCGTCCGCGCCCTGCAGGATCAGCACCGGGGTGCGGGCGCGCTCGAGGTTGCCGATCGCGGAGCGCTCACGGCACAGCTCCACGTGCTCGTAGCACCACAGCGCCCAGTGCACGAGGGAGTTCTCCGCAGGGATGTCGGTCTGCCCCAGGAACGACTCCCAGCTCGAGATCCCGAAGAAGTTCACCCCCGCTGCGAAGCGTTCCGAGTAGCGCGTGACGCCGAGCGCCGTGAAGTAGCCCCCGTAGGAGCCGCCCATGATCCCGACCCGCTTCGCGTCCACCCATCCCTTCGCCACGAGGAAATCCACCCCGTCCAGGACGTCCGTGAATTCCTTTCCGCCGAGGTCCTCGTGGTCGGCCTTCGCGTACGCCACGCCGCGCCCCGTGGATCCGCGGTAGTTGGGGAAGAGCACGAAGAAGCCGCGCTCGGCCAGGGCCTGTCCGGGGGAGTGGTAGGAGTTGAGCCAGCCCTCGGAATAGTGCGATTCGGGCCCGCCGTGGACGATGACGACCAGCGGGTAGCGGGTCCCCTCGCTGAAGTGCGCGGGGCGGATCACCACACCCTCGATCTCGAGCCCGTCCTTCGCCTGCCAGCGGATCGTCTCCTGCGTCGCGCGCGGCAGCGGGTCGAGGTCGGAGTGGGAGCTCACGAGGCGCCGTGGCGGGGGAGGCGAGGACGGCTGCGGCGGCGCGACCGCCTCCTTCTTCCTCTTGGTCTTTCCCGTTCTCAACGGGGCCGCGGGCTGCGCGGGAGCGAGCGAGACTGCGTAGACGTCCGGCGGGCTGGCCGAGGTCGAACCGGCGAACGCGGCGCGGCTCCCGTCCCGGGACCAGGAAACACCAGAGAACGCAACGGGCCCGGGAAAGACGACCGTCTCCCAGGTCTCGCGGGCGGGATCCACGAGGTGCGCGACGGAGCGCGTCCCCGAGGCCGCGCTCACCGCCAGGCGTCCGTCGGGACGCCAGAAGATCGACTGCGCCGTCTCCTCGCGGGCACCGCTCAGGTTGCGCGGCTGGCCGCCCGCGGCCGGGACGACGAACAGGCTCCCCGGGGACGGATCGGACGCGTCGACGCCGCCGAGCCAGGCGATCGTCTTCCCGTCCTTCGACCAAGCGACCTGCTCGATCTTCCCCACCACCGGCACCAGCTCGCGGCGCTCGCCCGCGAGCGGGAGCACGACCAGCCGCTTGAGCATGTAGGAATCGTCCACGCGGTTCCTCGCGCTCACGGCGGCGACCAGCGCCGAGCCGTCGGGGGCCCAGTCGAAATCCCAGGCCGACAGCTCGCCCAGGGAGGCGAGGGGCCTTGCCTCGCCCGAGGCCACCTCCACGATCCAGAGGCGGCGCGGGCGCAGGTCCTGGTCGGCGACCTTCCAGTCCTTCCCGGCCTTTTCTTCCTTCTCCTTCTCTTCGCTCTTGCGATCGACCGCCAGATACGCGATCCGGCTCCCATCGGGGGACCAGGCGAAGGCCGCCACGTCCGTCTTCTCGTCGGTCAGGGTCGAGGACTCGCCACCGGCCAGGGGCAGGATCAGCACGCGCGTCTTGGCGTCCTTGTCGCCGCGCTTGGCCAGAAACGCCAGGCGGCTCCCGTCAGGCGAGAAGCGTGGGGAGGAGTCCTCGCCGTCCGCCATCGTGAGCCGGCGCGGATCGCCTCCGGCGAAAGGGACGAGCCACAGGTTCGACCAGGCGGGGCCCGGTGTCGCATCCTCGGAACGCCAGCGCGAGCGGGAGAACACGACCGAGCCGCCGTCCGGGGAGACGGTCACGTTGGCGACGGCGACGGTGTCCGCCACCGCCTCGGGGGTCCACTTCCAGGGAGATTGCTCGCCCTGAACGGTAGTCGACCCGAGGGAGATCGTGCCGGCAACGAAGAGTCCGGAGAGTAAGAGTCCGCAAGTTGTGGTCTTCATGGCGCGAACTCTACCGCAAAAATGGGGACATTCTGCTTTTCCTTCCAATACCTTAAGGAACGGCAAGGCCGTTGATCGGAAAAGCAGAATGTCCCCAAAAGAAAGGGGCGGCTTGGTAGCCGCCCCTCGAAACCGTGTTGCCGACGATCCGCCTACTGGGCCACGAACGGCTCCGTGGGGATCACGCGCACCTTGACGCCGTCCAGCTCGGCCGGGAAGAGGCCCGGCTGCGGGTGGGCGCCGTTTCCGGCGCTGAAGTAGACCACGATGGCGGCGAGTGACGGGTCCGTCTCGTCGATCCCGACGCCGACGCCGATCACGCCCGGCTTCGCGAACAGATCGGGCTCATGACGCTCCTTGACCGTGCGCACGAAGTCCACCTCGGCGTCGAGCGGGGTGATCTGACCGCCCTTGCCGAGGGAGGTGGAGTCGGCGGAGGTAGAGGAGGCGGTGGCGCCGCAGCTACTTCCGACGAAGCTGAATGTATGGCCGCCGGCCTGGAAGGCGCTCACGACAGCGCCGATCGGGTTGCCGACGGTCTGCGTGCTGTTCCCGGCGAACAGGAGGGCGACCGGATTCGGGGTCCCGTCGTTCGAGACGATCAGGGAGCCCGAGTCGCCGCCCGCGCTGAAGCTGCCGCTTCCCGCCGTGATGACGACCTGGTTCGTGTAGCTGACCGTGAACCGCTTGCCGCTGTTGCAACCCTTCTGGTACTGGACCGAGACGCTGGTGTTCACCGACTGGATCGTCCCGGTCGTCTTCCCCGTGGTTCGGCCGCTCTTGGCGACGGCGAGTCCAACGGTCGCAGCCTGAGTCGTGTTGCAAGGAACACCGACGTCGATGATAGCGCCGGTGCTATCCACCATGCCCGACCGCGCCGTGGAGATCGCTGCATCCACATTGGCCCTTCCAAGGGGTACCTTGTCACCTGCGAAATCCCCGATGACGTTGCTCGTGGCGCCGTTGCACCCCACGTCGATCAGGCCGGGCTGGATCGTGTCCTCGCCCGCCGTCGCGCTCCCGGACCGTGCCAGGATGTGGTTGTTGCTCAGGATGGACAGTTTGCCATCGTATGTGACAAGTGACCCCAGCGTTCCGCCGCAACAGTAGAGGCTGCTGCGGTCGTTCACGCTGCCCCCCGACGTGCCCATCTTCACGGGCGGCGTTTGCTTCGTCCTGTGTTGGGCACCACCATCGGCGAGCACCGGAAGGGTGATCGCCGCGACGATCAGGAATACAAGAAGTCTTCTCGACTTTCTCATTCCACCATCCTCCTTGGCGTCCGACGGGGCGCCGACGCCGAGCCGCAAAACGTCGCAGAGAATACGCCGATCGTTTCGGAAGGGAAGAACTTTTTTGGGGTGGATCGAATCCTGGCGGTCGCCGAGGAGCGCCACGCGGATGTTTCAGGTCGAGGAGATTCTGACCCCCTCCTTCTCCAGCCTCGCCCGCACCGCCCGCGCGATCGCGGCCGCCCCGGGCGTGTCGCCGTGGACGCAGACGGAATCGGCGATGACCGCGACAGGCCTCCCGTCCCACGAGATCACGCCGTCTCCCCGAGCGATGGCGAGCGCCTGCGCGGCCGCGGCCTCCGGGTCTGTGATCAGCGCGTCGGCGTGCGTCCTCGCGCGCAGGCTCCCGTCCCTCTCGTAGCGCCGGTCGGCGAACGCCTCGGCGGCGACGCGAAAGCCGAGCCCCCGCCAGAGCGACAGCGTTGGCGAGCCCGCCAGGCCGAAGAGCTGGAGGTCCCGCCCCGCGGCCCGCGCGATCGCCTCCGCGACCGCCGGATCCCGCATCGCAACGTGATACAGGGCCCCGTGCGGCTTGACGTGGGCGAGACGCGTCCCGAGACGCGCCGCGACCGCCGCGAGCACGTCAACCTGCCGGCGCACGAAGCTCTCGATCTCCTCCGCGCTCGACGCCAGCTCCACGCGCCCGAAGCGCTCGCGGTCGGGATAACTTGGGTGCGCCCCCACGGCCACCCCGTGGCGCAGCGCCGCGAGCACGGTCTCCTCCATGCTCCCGTTGTCCCCGGCATGCCCGCCGCAGGCGACGTTCGCGGAGGAGATGCACGCCATCAGCGCGTCGTCGGTCCCGTCGCGGATCCGCTCCGGGCTCTCGCCGAGGTCGCAGTTGAGGTCAATGCGGGTCACGGGGCAAGCTCCTTCCCGCGCGTCTCGGGGAGCAGGAACACCAGCACCGCTCCCGCGAGATAGAAGACGGAGGTCGTGGCCAGGGCGCTCCCGATCCCGAAGCGGTCCGCGAGCCCGCCGATCACGAAGGGGGCGGCCGCGCTTGCCGCCCTCCCCGCGTTGTAGCAGAACCCCTGCGCGGTCGCGCGCACCGCGGCGGGGAAGATCTCCGCGAGGATCGCGCCGAAGACGCTGAAGTAGCCGTGTCCGAAAAACCCCACCAGCGGGCCGAGGAGCAGGAGGCTCGTCTCGCTTCTCGCGAGCAACCCGTAGGCCGGGACCAGGAGCGCCGCGCCGAGCACGAAGGCGACAAAGACGCGGCGCCGCCCCAGCCGGTCCGCGAGGAAGCCGAAGCTCGTGTACCCGAAGAAGGCGCCGACCTGCATCAGCACGATCCAGGTCGACGAGCGCACCAGGCCGAGCCCTGCGCCGCCGCGCTCCGCGGGGGAGGAGAGAAACGCCGGGACCCAGGTGAACAGCCCCCAGTAGGCGAAGAGGAGCGCGGTGGCCATCGCGGTCGCGGCGGCGGTTCTTCCGAGAAGGGGCGAGCGCCCGAGCGCTCCCATCGAAACCGTCCGGTCCGTGCCGCCGCGCCGGGCGAGCCACGCCTCCGGCTCCGGCACGCTCCAGCGGATCCAGAGGGCGAAGAGCGCCGGGAAGACTCCGACCACGAACAACGGTCGCCATCCGTAGGCGGGGAGGATCAGGGCCGCGAGGAGCGCGGCCAGGATGTAGCCGATCGCCCAGCCCGACTGCATCAGGCCGATCGCCTTGCCGCGGTGCGCCGCCGGCCAGGTCTCGGCGACCAGGACCGAGCCCGCCGTCCACTCGCCGCCCAGGCCGATTCCGACCAGCGCGCGCCACAGGACGAGCTGCGTGACGCTCTGCGCCGTCGCCGTCATCCCGGTGAACAGCGAGTAGACCAGCACGGAGACCACCAGCATGCGCGCCCTGCCGTAGCGGTCGGCGAGGACGCCGAAGGCGATCCCTCCGCAGGCCGAGGCGACGAGGGTGACGGAGGCCAGGGCCCCGGCGCGCGCGGAGCTGAGCCCGAACTCCGCCTGGATCGCGGTCAGCGCGAAGGCGTAGAGCATCACGTCCGCCGCGTCGAGCATCCAGCCGACCTGGGCGGCGAGCAGGGCCTTCCACTGCCGGGGCGTGATCGTGCGCCACCAGGCCACGTCGGCGGAGCGCATCAGATACTCTCGAGCGCATTCGCGAGCAGCCGTTCCTGCTCGCGGAGCAGCGCGCGGGCGGACTCGAGCGTGGTCCATTCGAAGCGGATGCGGTCGCGCGGGCGGAGCTGGCCCAGGGCGGGAAGGTCGGCGCAGACGACGCAGGCGATCTTCGGATAGCCGCCGGTCGTCTGCTGCTCGGCGAAGAGGACGATCGGCCGGCCGCTCTCCGGGACCTGGACGTCCCCGAGGCAGACCCCCTCGGTGAGCATCGGATCTTCCCGCGAGCGATCGAGAGCAGGACCGAGGAGACGCAGGCCCATGCGGTTCGCCTCCTCCGAGACCTCGTACTCCGTCTCCACGAAGCGCGCGAGGGATGCGGAGGTGAACCAGCCCTCCTGCGGACCCGGGGTGACGCGGAGGAGCTTGCGGAACGGGACCTTCCGGATCTCGTCCGCCCCGATCCTCATGCGGCGCGCAGGGGCGCCCGGATCGAGGCCGATCGGGAGGCGGTCACCGCTCCGGAGCGCGCGGCCCTCGAATCCTCCGAGCCCGGTGAGCAGGTGGGTCGAGACACTCCCCAGCACGGGGGGAAGGTCGATTCCGCCTCGGACGCAGAGGTAGGACCGCGCTCCCGAGCGCGTCGTCCCGAACCGCACGACCGTCCCGGCCGCGACGGGCTCCGCCGCCCAGAGCGCGAGCGGCCGCCGCGCCGCGCCGCTCTCGATCGTGGGCGAGAGATCCGATCCCGTGACGGCCACGAGCGCTTCGTCGTCGAAGCGCAGCGCGCCCCCCTGGAGGGTCAGCTCCAGAGCGCCCGCGCCCTCGGGGTTCCCCACGAGCAGGTTCCCGGCGCGGAGCGAGAGAGGATCCGCGGCGCCCGAAGCCGAGACGCCCCAGGCCGCGTGGCCCGGCCTCCCGAGGTCCTGGACCGTCGTGAGCAGTCCCGCCTCGAGCACCACGACCTCTTGCCTCATCGACTCCTCTCCGTCAGCGCTCGAAACTCTGCGGCGCCGATCGGGACGAAGCGCACGCGGTCCCCCGGCGCCAGGAGGGCGGGGGGCTCGCGGTCGGCGCGAAACAGCGTCTCGGGGGTTCGTCCCAGGATCCGCCAGCCGCCGGGGGTCGGGAACGGGTAGATCCCCGCCTGGAACCCGGCGATCGCGACGCTGCCCGCGGGGACCCTCTTGCGGGGAACGGGAAGCCGCGGCGTGACGAGGAGATCGGGCAGCCCGCCGAGGTACGGGAAGCCCGCGACGAAGCCGAGGAAGTGGACGACGTATTCCGCCGAGGCGTGAAGCCGCACGACCTCCGCCGTCGAGATCCCGTGCGCCCTCGCCACCTCCTCGAGATCGAGGGCGAACTCCCCCGCGTAGCAGACCGGGATCTCGAGATGGCGAGCGGGGCTCGACGGCGAAGGAGCGGAGGACGCGACCGCGCTCGCGACCCGATCCCCGAGGCGCTCGGGCTCGACGGCGAGGGGATCGAAGGTGACGAGGATCGAGGCGTAGGCCGGATGCAGATCGCGGATCCCGGGGAGCGCGGCGCGGCGCAGGCTCTCGAGTGCTCCGCGGACCCTTTCGTGCGTCGCGAGGGAGGCGTCCTCCCCGAGCCGGACCAGGAGCGCGTGATCGCTCGCCCAGACGATCTCGGGGATGGTCCGGCTCCGCTCCACGCTAGCGCTGCGACGCGACTCGCGGCCTGAAGATCTCCGAGAGGAGGTCTGGCCTCGCGGGGTCACGGACCAGATGCGGGTAACGCTCGCTCGCGCGCTGGGCCAGGGTGAAGGTGCGGAAGGTGTCGGCGTTCTCGATCAGGAGATCGATCGATCCGTCGCCCCCGCCCGCCCCGCGCAGCGCGTCGCGGAGCCGGTCCTTGGACCAGCGCCTGCCGTTCACCGCGACGAGCTTCATGCCGGGGGCGATCCCGGCCCGCGCCGCGGGAAGGCCCGGCACGACGTCGCCGATCGTGCCGTCCTTGTCGACGACGATCCCGATCGAGAAGCGCAGGTCCACGGTGTCGTCCACGCTCTCCTGGCTCTTGAGGATCTGGGACGGCTCCGCGTCGTAGACGAGCTTGAAGCCCGCTCCCTCGATCCCCCCGAGCGGGGCGCGCGGCGCGGTGGAGGTGATTCGCTCCAGGAAGAACGCCCGCCAGTCGTGGGGAGCGATCTGCTGCAGCGCGGCGACCACGTCGTCGAAGGTGTAGGTCCGGACCGCGGGCGGCCCGCTCTCCCCGCCGAGGAAGAGCCGGCAGAAATCGTCGAGGGAGCGCTTGCCCCCGGTCTTCTGCCGGATCAGCACGTCGGTCTCGAGCCAGATCAGCACGCCCTCGTCGTAGAAGTCCACGCTGCGCCGCCAGGACTGCCAGGCCGCGGGGGCCTCGAACAGGAGCTGGGCCGCGACCGCGGTGTCCACGAGCGGCCTCCAGGTGCGGCCGGGAGTGTTCTCGAGCACCGCGGCGAGCCAGGCCAGTTGCTCGCGGGCCTCCTCGGGGGAGCGCAGACCGCTGCGCGCCGAGAGGACCTCGCCGAGGTAGCTCGAGAGCCCCTCGTAGACCCAGAGCAGATCGGTGTTCGCCGGCCTGCGGAAATCGTCGAGAGTGAGATCGGCCGGCCGCCGGTACTTGCCGTTCCAGGAGTGCACGAGCTCGTGGGGCAAGAGGCCGATCATGAGCCGCCGCCGGTCCGGGTCGACGAGGGCGCGCTCGTAGCTGCGGTTGTCGCTCGATTCGTGGTGCTCGAGCCCGAAGTGAGCCAGGTTGTCGCTCAGGGTCAAGAGGAAGATGTAGCGGTCGTAGTGGTGCGCGCCGAAGAGCTGGAGCGCCTCCTCGATGAGCCGGTCGTAGCCGCGGCGCAGGTCGTCGGGGATCGCGAGGGCGGCCTCGCTGTCGGCGAACAGATCGATCTCGTGGGACGGGCGCAGCGAGGAGGGGGCCAAGGGTAGGACGCGATGATGGGCGCCCATCGCGACCGGCGAGTCGATCAGCGTCCGCAGGGGTACCTCGGAGAACTCCACCCCCTCCGGTCCGGTGGACGCCACCGGAAGGGCCGTGCCGAACTTCCAGCCGGCGGGCAGGCGAAGCCGCGCTCGGTAAGAGAGGGTCCCGGGGCTCTCGCGGTCCGGGTAGAGGAGGATCTGATTCCAGCTCAGGACCGCAAGATGCTCGTTCGCCGAGGCGTTCGAGGAGAAGGGATCGGCGTTCGCGGGGGAGAGCTGGTCGAAGGAGACCTCGATTGCCGATGCACCGGCAGGAACCTCGACGCGGAACGCGTACATGTCCAGGGGGTCGCGCCGCCACGCGATCGCCTTCCCGCCCGCCTTCACCTGGAGCCCCACGAGGTCGGTGATCGGGCCGCTGGGACCGTGCTCGCCCGGGATCCACTTCGGGTAGACGAGGGTGAGCGGGCCTGGGGAAGCGGGGACGGTCAGGCGCGCGTGGAGGATCCGGCGCGACGCCTCGCTCGCGTCCACGCTGAGCTCGATCGGCGCGGCGGCGGCCGCGATCGCGACCCGGGCCGCCGCGCACGCCAGCAGACACGAGAGCAGGGGACGCATCCTCAACCGGTCAGCCCCTCGATCCGCTTCTTGATCGCCTCGATGCGCTTGAGCGACACCTGCGCCTTCGGGAGCCCCTCCGCATAGCGCAGGGCTTCCTCGAGAGTCGAGCGCGCCGCGGCCTTGTCCCCCTTCCTCTCCAGGACGTCCGCCTTCGTCGAGTAGACCTGGAGCTTGCGCGGTCCGTAGGCGAGGGAGAGCGCGCGCTCCGCGGCGAAGAGCGCGTCGTCGAGACGGCCCGCCTCCCTGAACGCCACCGCCAGGCGCGCGGGCGGGTTGTAGTCTTCCGGGAAGTCCTTCGCGGAACGCTCGAGCGGGGGAATCGCGCGCGTGGGAACCCCCGCCGCGATCGCGGCCGAGAGGGTGTGAGGATCGAAGACCGCGCGCGCCTCGGGGCTCGGCGCGCGCGCCGCCTCGGCCTCGAGGAACGCGAGCCACTCCTCCGCCAGCTTCTTCGCCCCCTCCGTATCCTTCGCCTCCTGGAGCGCGCCGACGAGCATGGCGAGGATGCTGGAGCGATCGTCGGCCGGCATCTCGATGCGCGGCTCGCCGAGCGCCGCGTCGCGCGCGGCGGCCTCGAACTGCGGGAGCGCCTCGGCGCGGGCCGCGTCCTCGAGGCCCAGGGCGCAGTCGAGGCCAGCGGTCGCGACCACGGCGAAGTGGAGGTTCCGCTCCTTGGGAAGCTCGGCGCGCGCCAGCGCCACGCACTCCGCTCTCTCCCCGGTGCCGCTCAGGACCGAAAGCAGCGATTCGACCGCGCGGTCGCGCTCGGGCCAGTCCGCGGGAGCCGCGGCTAGCGCCTCGCGGTACTTCGCCGCCGCCTCCGGGCCCTTCCCCCCGCCCAGCAGGCGGTCGGCCTCCGCGAGCACGGCGTCGGGACCGCTCCCCGCGCCGCGCGCCGCGCGCTCACCGTCGTCGAGAAGCTCCTGGAGCTGGGACACGGTCGCCCCGCCTACCCAGCGGAAGACGGCCTCTTCCTTGTCCGGATCGATGACCAGGAGCGTGGGGTACCCCACGATCGGGTGCTTCTCGAGGAAATCGGCGTTCTGCGCCTTCTCCGCGTTGATCGAGAGCCAGACGAACCGCCCGGCTTGCCGCTCGAGCGCGCGATCGGTGAAGACGAAGGCGCGCATCGAAAGGCAGGTGTGTCACCAGGGGGCCCAGCACTCCACGAAGATCGGAAGCTTCCGGGCCTTCGCTTCGGAGAGGGCTCGGGCGTAGTCGTCCGCGACGAACGGGAGGACCTCACGGGCGGCCTCCTTCGTCGTGGGCGGGGACGCACAGCCCGAGAGCCCGGCGATGGCGATCGCCAGTCCCGCCACGGTCATCGAGCGACGCTTCATGATCTCCCCCGTCGGTGGGCCGCCGGGGCGCCTCGCCCCGGAGCCGCGGAGGATATGATCGCACAGGATTCCGGTTCCGGCGCCGCGGCGAGACGGACGCGCCTCGGGGTCTCAGACCTCGAAGATCTCCGGCACGGGGACGCGGAACCCGGGAACGACATCCTCGCCGTCGAGGACGTCGTCCGCATCGAGCGTCCAGGGAAAGAGCAGGGTCCGATGCACCGTGATCGTCTCCGCCTCGGGATCCACGAGCCAGACGAGCCGCGTCCCGGCTGCGAGGTAATCGGCGACCTTGGCGTGGATCCCCGCGGGCGTGTTGCTCGGCGAGAGGATCTCGACCGCGAGATCGGGAGGAGCGGGAAACGCGGTCGCGACGTCCCCGACCGCCTCGAACCGCTCCCGGGTCACGAAGGCGACATCGGGCCCCCGCACCGTGTCGGGAGAGCGGGACAGGACGAACCAGGTGTCGTTTGCGAACACGACCCCGAGCCTGTGGCGGCGGACGTAGCCGCCGAGCAGCTCGCCGACCCTCGCCGCAAGGCGGCCGTGCTTGCCGCCGGGGTGGGGCTCGCCGAGGAGCCACCCCACCTGCAGCTCGTACTTCCACTCGCCCTCCGGCAGCGAGGGAAGCTCGTCGAGCGTCATCGAGCGGCGAGGAACGGGACCGGCCATGCCGAGATCATACGGTGCGGACGGGACCGCGACCAGGGGTCCGGAAGCTCCTCGTTGCCGCCCGTCAACCCTCGCGCCGCTCCCGAGCCAGCTCCGCGATCGCGGAGGCGAGGCGCTCGAGGCCGGCCTCGAGGATCGGGGTGGGGCAGGAGATCCCGACGCGGAAGTGGTCCGGAGCGCCGAAGAAGCGGCCGGGCGAGACCGAGGCCTCGTACTTCTCCCGCAGCAGCGTCTCGAGCCGGTCGACGCTCCCCGCGAGCAAGCGCGGAAACGCCGTGGTCCCGCGCGCCGAAGGGGGAGCCTCGACGTGGCGGCAGGTCTCGAGAAAGAGATTCAGGATCGGCCGGTTCGCATCGAGCAGCGCTCGGGAGCGCGCGGCGAGCTCGGGCAGGCGGGAGAGGGCGATCACGCTCAGCCGCTCCGCGGCGTGCGCCGCATTGACGCCGAAGAGATCGTTCAGGAGCCAGATCCTGCGGGCCAGTTCCTTCGGCGCCAGGATGAAGCCGCAGCGCAGCCCGCTCAGCCCGTACACCTTCGTCAGGCTCGAGGTCGTCACGAACGGACCGACGAGGTGGAACGCCGAGCGGGGGGCGTCCTCGAAGGCGGCGTCGAGGTAGACCTCGTCCACGAGGACGCGCGCGCCCACTCGTTCCGCGAGCGCTCCGATCTCGCGCAGGGTGTCCTCGCCGGTCAGGGCGGCGCTCGGGTTGTGCAGGTTCGTCAAGACGATCAGGCGCGTGCGCGGCGTGAGCGCCTGCCGGACGAGATCGGGGTCGACGGCGAACCCGTCCTCCCTGCGCCGGGGGAATCTGCGCACCCGCGTGCCGAGATACTCCGCCGCGTCCACGAGCGGCCCATAGCCGGGAAGCTCGATTGCGACCTCGTCTCCGGGATCGAGCAGCGCGGCCAGGACCAGGTGGTTGGCCATCGAGGTCCCGGTCGCGGCCACGACGCTCTCCTCCGGCACCGCGCAGTGCGCCGCCAGCGCCTGCACGAGCGGCGCGTAGCCGTAGCCGTCGGGGCCTGTGAGCTCCAGGTCCTCGATCCGGGCGCCGAGGTCCGCGAGGGTCAGGGACGGGATCCCGCTCACGGCGAGGTTGAAGCGGACGCTGGCGTGGTTCTCCTTCGCCCAGCGCATGTACTCGGAGCCACGGGTGCGCTCGCTCATCGGCTGCGGGTTGTACCCCGAAAAGGGGTCCTGGACAATCGGCCGGCGGCAGCGCCGTCCGGAGCCGGAGATTACAAACTCGCCGCCCGCGCGCGAATCGCCCGCAATTCCCGTTGACGCGGCGGCATTTCCGGCGAACATTCCCCGCACGTCGTGCTCCGGCCCAAGGAGCGAGAGCGACGGGGGGCAAAAGCATGAGATCTAATGTTGCAGTGTCGATCTGCATTCTGTTCGTCCTGGCCGCCGCCGCGCCCGCGGCGTTGGCGGCGTGCGACACGACCCCGCCGGACCTGACCGGGTTCAGCTTCAGCCCGACCTCGATCAACACTACGAGCTCAGCCCAGAACGTCCTGTGCACCATGGTCGTCACCGACGACCTGGCCGGGGTGAGCGCCGCGACCTGCAGCTTCCGCTCCCCCTCGTTCCTTCACACCCAGAGCTGCACCGCGACGACGCCCTCCGCCGGTACGCCGACCGGCGGCACGTTCTCGTGCTCGGTCCCGTTCCCCCGCTACGCGGAATCGGGGACGTGGACAGCGACCGTGGACCTGACCGACGCGGTCGGGAACACCCAGACGATCGATCCGCAGTTCCAGGGACTGCCGTTCGCGCTCACAGTCACTTCGAACCCGGACCTGATCCCGCCCGCTCTCACGGGATTCAGCTTCACTCCCACGGCCGTGACCGTCTCCGCCGCCCCGCAGACCGTCACCTGCAACATGACGGTCACCGACGCCCTGTCCGGTGTGAACACCGCGACCTGCCTCTTCCAGGCGCCCAACAGCAACCAGGCGCAGGGCTGCGTCGCGACGGCGCCCACCGCCCCGGGCACCCGCAACAGCGGGACCTTCTCGTGCGTCCTCACGATCCCGCGTTACGCCGACGCCGGCACCTGGGTGCCGGCCGTGTACCTCCAGGACCTCGTCGGGAATTTCGCCATGCCCGCCGCGAGCGGCACGCTCGCCGTCACCGCAAGCCCGGAGGACGTCGCCGCCCCCTCGCTCACGAGCTTCTCCTTCACGCCCACCGCCGTGAGCACCGGCGCGGCATCGAAGACCGTCTCCTGCTCGATGGGCGTCGCGGACGCGACGGCGGGGGTGGACACGGCGACCTGCAGCTTCACCTACACCGACCCGTTCGATCCGTTCCTCACGCAGACGCAGAGCTGCACCGCGACGGTCCCGGCGTCCGGCACGCGCAACAGCGGGACCTTCCAGTGCAACGTCGTGCTGCCGCGCTACAGCGTCGCGGGGCTGTGGGACGCGAACGTCCAGCTCGCCGACCTGGTGGGGAACTCCGTCGACCTGCCCCAGGTCGAGCAGCTCACGGTGGACTGCAACGCCGGCGACCCGGAGACGACCACCCGCTTCAGCAACAAGACGACCCTGACCTGGACCGCCGTGACCGGTGCCACGCGCTACAACCTGTACCGGGGGAACATCTCCGGGCTCGTCGACGCCAACGCCGACCACAGGCCGGACGGCGGGTACGGGACCTGCCAGAACTCCCGCGACCCCAACCTGACCGACCTGACGTTCACCGATACGGACGTGCCGACCACCACGCAGAAGGGGTTCCACTACCTGGTCAGCTACACGTCCGGAGGCGTGGAGAAGGGACTCGGGTACGACAGCCTGAGCAACGCGCGGACCGTCACCGCCTGCCCCCCCTGATCCCCGCCGGGGGCGGCGTCCCGCGAGGGAATCTCCTGCACGCGCTGGGAACAATCGGTATACTCTCCCGACCCCGCCGACTCGTCGGCGGGGCACTTGACCCCGGTCACGGGGAAGGAGGCTCATCGATGCGGAGGTTGCTCAACGTCAGGATCCTGGTCGCCGTCGTGGTGATCCTGGTGGGTGTGGGGATCTACGTCTCCAGCCTGCCCAAGAGCGATGCCCTTGCCGGGCCGAGCCTGTGCACATACTACAAGGACGCTACATACAGGAAGGCCGTGGGCGGCCGCGGAACCGGCTGCTGCGGCGAGGTGATCAGCTGGGGCGTCACCAGCAAGTACGTCAAGTGCGAGACTCTGCTGTGCACGGACGTCCTCTGCCCGAACTAGATCGAACCTGAGTTCACGGCGTGGGGGCGTCCGGGCGGATGCTCCCACGCCGGTTCCTGCGCACGAAGCAGCTCCAGCCCGTAACCGTCGGCGCAGGATTCCTGGCCCTTTCCCCCTTCCGTTTCGTTTTCGTCTTCTCATCCGACTCCCAGCACCGTACAAGTAACCCCGCATGGGCTCTCGCGGATTGATCCTCCTCTGGCTCGCGGCGATCCTCGAGGCGGGCGCGGCTTTCGGGACGGAAGGGCAGGGCGCCGGCCCGGCCCCGGCGGCGCCTGCGTACAGGAGCGCCCCCGCCGAGGCCGCGCTCGACGGGATCGGCACGGAGGAGGAGGTCGCCCGGACGCGCTCCCTTCACCGCCGCCTCATGGCGGATCTCCCCGACGCTCCCCTGGACCTGCCGTTCGCGGTCCGCCTGAGCGAGGCGGAGCTGAGCGATTTCCGGAGCCGCCGCGAGTCGGCCGGCAGCCCGGCGCTCGTGGGACGGACGAAGCAGGTCTCCGAAACCTTGCGCTTCTCCGGCCTGGGCCTCGGGCTCCTCGGGGGCGGGTCGCGGCGCGTGGGACGCGGCCTGCTCCAGGCGACGCCGGACGGCGGCTTCGTGTGGGCCGCGGCGCTGCGCTTCGAAGGGGCCGGCGGGATCCGCGTGCACGTCACGGGGCTGGACCTTCCCGAGGGGGCCGACCTCTACTTCTTCAGCCTCGACGGCCAGGCGTTCGGTCCGTACTCCGGGAGCGGACCGAACGGCGACGGCGATCTCTGGTCGAACACGATCTTCGGCCCCGAGGGGGTGCTGCTGCTGCGCGTCGCCGGCCCGGCCGGCCTCGCGGCCCTCGAGCGGATCTCGTTCGAGATCGCGGAACTCGGTGGGATCGCGCCCGACTTCGCGGCCTCGATCGAATCGTTCTGCGCCTCCACCGCCGCCTGCGTCCAGAACGCCTCCTGCTACACCGGCACCCCGGCCGATGCCGCGAAGGGTGCCGTCGCACTCATGCAGTGGGTCTCGGGAGCATTCATCTATACCTGTACGGGCGGCCTGCTCAACGACACGCTCCCCTCGAGCCAGATCCCCTACTTCCTGACCGCCAATCACTGCCTCGACCGGGCACGCGACGCCGCGAGCCTCGAAACCTACTTCCAGTTCACGCTCCCGTGCGGGAGCGCTACCTGCCCGCCGCAGGGCTCGCCCGGCGGGATCCAGAGGCTCGGCGCGACGCTCCTCGTGACCGGGACCGGCGGCGACTTCACGCTGCTGCAGCTGAGCCAGGTCCCGCCAGCGGGCTCGGTCTTCCTCGGCTGGAGCAACGCGCCGATCGCGAACACCCAGAACGCCCCGCTGTACCGGATCAGCCACCCCAACTGGGCGCCCCAGGCCTACTCGCGCCACCACGTGGACACCACCGCACCGACCTGCCAGGGCTGGCCGCGCGGCGAGCGCATCTACAGCCGCGACGACGTCGGCGCCACGCAGGGCGGGAGCAGCGGCGCGCCGGTGGTCAACGGCTCGGGGCAGGTGGTCGGCCAGCTCACTGGAGCCTGCGGCACCAACACCGGAAACCCCTGCGACGCCGCCGCCAACGCCACCGTGGACGGCGCCTTCGCCTTCTACTGGCCTTCGGTCCAGCCCTGGCTCGACCCCGGTCCCGTGCCGGCCGAGGTGTCGAACCTGCGCTGGGGGTCGGGAGCCAAGGATCAGCTCGACTGGGACGCGGTCGCGAGCGCGACGAGCTACGACGTCTACCGTGGCGTGCCGGCGGGGCTCGCTGCGCTGCGGGACGGGACCGTGGACTCGTGCACGCGCCTCACGACCGCGGCGACGACGACCGGACGCGTCCTCTCCGAGATCCCGGCGGCGGGCGCCCCGGCGTTCTACTGGTTCCTGGTCACGGGGATCGGCGCGAACGGCGCGGGGTCGGCGGGGAGCCTGACGGGGGGAGGGGAGAGGATCCTCGACAGCTCGGGCGGGTGTCCCTAATTCACACGCTTGGGATCGCGAAACGTCTCGGACACATCGGGGTCGAGAACCACGACCACAGCGTCCTTGGCGATCTGACGCGCAAACCGGTTCCGCCTCGACTTCCGGTAGTCGAACCGGTACTCGCGCGCCAGATCCTCCTGCGCCCGAGGCCGTCCTCTAACGACTCGTGCCTTCCTCATAGTCTTCCCGTTCACGGCGCGTCGCACAGCGAGCGCTGATGATACGAACCACGCCCCGCCGCTCAGCGAATGATACCAGCAGCAGGCGGCCCCGCGCAGAATGACCCACGATGATCTCCCGCGCTTCAGTTTCCGAGTGTCCGAGGTCGTCGTGAATCTGCGCCAGCGGAACGCGGACCAAGTCCCCGTCGCCTTCAGGTCCGAGCCTCCGAACACACTCCGGGTCATCGTGGAGGCGCCACGAGCGCGGCCCGGCGGGAAGACAGTCGAATAGGCGGGCGGGGGCAATCGGGCTTTCCTGAGGACGCTTGGGTCAGGGCTCCGGGGCGAGCTCGACAACGTCGCGCCGGGATCGCAACTCTTCCGCCTTCTTCCGCTCGTATAGGGTCGATTCGGGGCGGTCCAAGACAGCCCGGGCCGCGCTCCGGCTGAGAGAGGGATCGATCTCGGCCGCCAGGGAGGCGATCGACAGCAATGAGGCGCTGCTGACTCTCTTCGCCGGAGTGGCCAACGCCCGCTGCAGCATCTCGACCGCCTCCTGGTTCATCCCGCGGTCGACGAGGCCGCCCGCGAGCCTGATCAGGCTCGGGGCGTCCATCGTCGCATCCGACACCTCCGCGACCAGCTCTCTCCAGTGGTCGATCGCATTGTTCAAGTCGCCGGCCCTCAGCTCGGCGGCGATGGCGCGCGTCATGGCCTCCGCCGCACCGCGCTCCCGCCCGGCTTCACCGGACACGCTCCAGAGGGCCAGCGCGGTGTCGACGTTCTCGGGCTCCCGCCGGGCTGCTTCCGCCAGCCTTCTTGCGGCGACCCGGCCTCGACCGCGAGCGACGTCGTCGAGCGAGCGCTCGATGTGGGGGTTGGCGATGATCGGCGTGGAGGACTTCGACTCGACGGCGGCCGCGAGCCCCCGCTCCTCCACCGCGAAGGCCCGCATGGCGAGCGCGAAGAGGACGCCGAACAGGAAGCCGGCGACGTGGGCCAGGTGATCGACTCCGCCTCCCGCGAGCTGCCGTGCGATCCCGGCGACGTTGCGGACGAACCAGAAGGCGAGGATCAGCCACGAGGAGACCCAGACCGGCCGGGCGATGACGCCGACGAGCATCAGGAGGCGCATGCGGGTGTTCCAGAATCGGAACGCGAACGCACCCATGACTCCGGACACCGCTCCCGAGGCGCCGAACGTCACGTAATCGCCGTCGGAGAAGATCAACAAGTCGGGGCCCAGCGCCACGAGCCCGGCGAGCACGTAGAACCCCAGGAACACGCCGCGCCCCCAGACGTCCTCGAGCAACACGGCGCAGACGAAGAGGAAGACCATGTTCCAGAAGAAGTGGCTCCAGTCCTCGTGAACGAACATGTGGGTGATCGCTCGAACCGCCGAAGGCTCCCACGGGTTGTGCGCCCAGATGTGGCGGGGATCCGCGGGAACGGCGTCGACGAGGCGGTACCAGAGCTCCTCGAACTGTTGCTGGGCGTTCTCGTCGGCCGACTCGACGGCAGGCGCGTCCGAGCGTTCGATCAAGTCCTCCAGCAGGTTCTGCTGTTCAACCGGCAGTCGATCGACGGTCCAGGACGCGCGCTCGGGAAGCACACAGCCGGGGTGGCTGTTCCAGAAGTCGACGACGCGCTGAAACGCCTCGTCGACGGCAGCTACTTCGGTCGGCACGGGCCTGTCCGCGAGCTGGCACCACAGCAGAACGACCAGACATAGAGCGATGATCCCGAACGTCGCAGCGGGAAACCGGCGAACCGACTCCTGCTCGTGGCCCACGGGAATGAACATCGGTACTACCGAAATGGGAAGAAGACGTCGGATCATGCCTGGCTCGCGCGATTAGACATCGGCTGTGGTGGCGGCCAAGGAGAACATAGGCGGCGCTGGGGACGGCGCCACTGGCGAAGAGGGAGCTTGCTCAGGGCGATGCTCTGGGGTTTCCCACGCCCGAGTCGGGATTCAAATCCAGTCCTGCGAGTCGAGAAGCGTCCCTCGGGACGGGCCTGTCTGACAGTTCGAGAGGATCCCGCGTGTCGTTGCCGAGGTGATGGAACCTGCGTTTGCCGAGCACGTTCGCGGGCTCGGATATGGCGTGTGGCAGAACTAGTGACTCAATCGTTGTCACTGTGCGCGTCAAAGGGTGCGTTGGCTTCGGGGTCGTGTCGGCCTCGGTAGGGGACGGAGCACATGTGTTTCCGGTGTTCTCTCGGAGCAAGTCATGACGCTTGAGAGCATCTCCGTCGAGAATGCAGCAAAGGCCGTCAGAGCATACAACGCCACGTTCGGCGAGATGGATCGAGTTTTGTGGTACCTGTCGCGTGCCAGTCGTCGACCACGGATTGAAGGACGCGGAGGTCCGGTGGTTGAGGCCCTCGTCAGGACGGTGAAGAGTTGGTGGGGCGTTCAGGGAGTCAAGGCGGCCACGAAGGGGTGCATGGCGGAAGCGCTTGCAACGATGCCTTGGTCGCCTGAGTTGTTCGCGGATGTTGAGGGAGTGCCCGAGAATGCCGAATCGTTCGCTTGCGGCAGCGTGGCTGCCCTCGTCTCCCGGACGATGAGCCGGGGCGCTCATCGCCGGGAGTTCTCCCTGGCGTCCAAGGTCCTCCACTGGCTACTTCCATGGCGGATCCCGGTTTGCGACAGTTTCGTGAGAGGACAACTGGGCGTTCCGTCGGCGTGGGATCATCCCGCCGCGTACTCAGCGATCGCCCGAGGGCTATTCAGCGCGGTGCGCAGATTGGAGCCCCAAGGACCGCAGTGGCTATGTGATCTCGGGCCGCGTTCTTGCCTGCGTGGCCTCGACAAGTACCTCTGGTGGTCTGGTGGGGGTGATACCAAGAAGACAGTTGTTGTGCGCGGCCCTTGGCGAGTCGTGGCTCGCCTTGGTTTGCGTCCTTGTTAGATCGCTCGTCGGACGCGTTTCCCTTTCAATCCCCCAACCTCCACACCGTATCCAGCACCGTCCCGTCCACCCACTTCACGACCGCGACCGGCTGATCCGCGAAGCTCGGCGGTCTGGGCTTCCCACCGCAGATCCTCTCCACCTCGTCCTTGATCTCCTGGATCGGGCGGATCGGGAGCTTGCTTCCGCGCAGGCGATCCAGGAGGTCCTGCCGGCGCGGGTTCACCGCGATCCCGCGCTCGGTGGCCACGACGTCCACCATCTCGCCCGGGCCGACGATCGTCGTGACTTCGTCCACGATCACCGGGATGCGGTCTCTGAATGACGGCACGGCGAGGATCGTGCAGCCGGAGAACAGGCAGTTCTGCCAGCCGCCGATCCCGTGCAGCAGGCGGCCGTCGGAGTGGGTGACGACGTTGGCGTTGAAGTGGACGTCGACCTCGGTCGCGCCCAGGACCACGGCGTCCACGAAGGTCGCGAAGCAGCCCTTGCCGTTGTAGTTGTAGGAGGTGAACGGCGAGGTCGCGAGGTGGCGCGGGTTCGATGCGATCGAGCGCACGCCGTCGAGGTCGAAGGTCTGGCCGTCGAGGATGTAGTCGGTCAGGCCGTCCTCGAGGAGCTCGACCAGGTACTTGGTCGAGCCGCCGCGCACGAAGCGGGCCCGGACGGCGGCCTCCTTCATCATCTGTCTCAGGAACATCACGAAGGCCAGGGCGATCCCGCCGGCGCCGGCCTGGAACGAGAACCCCTCCTTCATGATCCCGGCGTCGCGCAGGAAGCGGGCCACGTACTCGGCGATCTTGAGGCGGTCCGGCGAGCGGGTGATCTCGGTCGTCCCCGAGACGATCTTCGAGGGGTCGCCGATCGAGTCGACCGGGACCACGTAGTCCACGTTCCCGCCCTGGATCTGCCAGGGGACGCAGGGGAATGGCACGAGGTTGTCGGTGACGACGATCACCTTGTCGGCGTACATCGAATCCGCGAGCGCGAAGCCGAGCGAGCCGCAGGCGGAGCGGCCGTGCGAGCCGTCGGCGTTCCCGAACGCGTCCGCGCTCGGGGCGGCGATCACGGCGATGTCGATCTTCACCTCGTCGTCCTGGATCGCCTGCCAGCGCCCGCCGTGGGAGCGCAGCACGCCCAGGCCCCGCATCTTCCCGCGCGAGCAGTACTCGCCCAGGGGGCCGTTCATGCTCCCCTCGATGTGGTGGACCACCCCCGCGTCCATGAGCCCCATCACCGGCTCCTGGCAGGGGAAGGAGGCGCTCGGGAACCACATCAGGTCCTTGACACCCATGCGCCCGGCGGTTTCGAGGACCTCGAGCGCGATGCGGTCGCCGTTTCTGAGGTGGTGGTGGTTCGAGATCGTCATCCCGTCCCGGAGTCCGCACAGGCGCAGGGCTTCCTCGATGCTTCCGACGAGCTTGTTCCCGTCCGCGGGGTAGTTGGCGCAGCTCGCGACCCGCGGCGCGTGCTTGCGGCCGGTCGGGACGTGATTTCCGACACCCTTGTAGGGGACCTGCGCGGCGCCGTTCACGCTGGTCGGGACGCGGCGGCCGACGGCGTTCTCGACGAGTTCCGGCTTGCTTGCGCTCATGCCTTGGGCTCCGGCGCCTGCGGAGGATCGGGGACGAGGCCCATGCGCCTGGCCTGGTCCACGAGCCGCAGCATGCGGGCCACGACCGGCGGGTCGATCATCTTCGTCCCCAGGCTCACCACACCCAGGCCGCGGCGGCTCGCGTCCTCGAAGGCGCTCACCACCCTGAGCGCGCGCTGCAGCTCGGCGGGGGAGGGGGCGAAGGCGTCGTGGATCACCTGGATCTGGCGCGGGTGGACGCAGCCCATCCCCTCGAACCCCAGGGCGCGGGCCCGCGTTCCCCAGGCGCGCAGCCCCTCGAGGTTTCCGATGTCGCCGTACACGGAGTCGATCGCCTGCACCCCCGCGGCGTGCGCGGCGAGGACCAGGCGGCGGCGCGCGTGGCTCGTCTCGTCGCCCTCTTCCGTCTTGGTCACGCCCAGGTCGGCGGTCAGGTCCTCGAGGCCGATCGTGAGCGCGCACACCCGGCCCGAGGCCAGCGCGATCGGAAAGGAATTCTCGATCCCGAGGGCCGATTCCAGGATCGGCATGAGCCAGAGCGGGCGGCTCGTGCCCGCGCGCTTCTGGCAGGACTCGACGGCCCGCTCGACTTCCTCGACCTGCTCGGCGGTTTCGGTCTTCGGGATCAGGATCACGTCCGGCCCCTCGGGGACGATCGCCTCGAGGTCCGCGAGGCCGAGCGGGAGCTGGTTGATCCGCACCATGCGCTCGGCGTGCTGGAAGTCCACGCAGCGCAGGGCGTTTCGCACCAGAAGTCGCGCGCCGTCCTTGTGGTCGGGGTGGACCGAGTCCTCGAGGTCGAGGATGATCGCGTCCGGCTCGTGGATCCCGGCGTTCACGAAGAACTTCGGCTCGGCACCGGGGAGGTAGAGGCGCGAGCGCCGCAGTCGGTCCTTGGCCGAGGGCGGCGGGAGAGGCGCGGAGCGTTCGGGGCGGGCGTCGCCGCCCGTCACGCCGGCGGCCCGCGCCGCGGCCTCGATGCGGGCCGCGATCACGAACGGGAGGGCCCCCTGGTCCTCGATCTCCACGCGGGCGTGGGCGACGCCGAGGGTCCCGAGCAGCGCGGTTGTCTGCTCGCGGATGCTGTCGCCGTAGTACGGCTCGACCCTCGAGGTCAGCCGGAGCTCGATCCCGCCCGTGTTCCGGGTCTCGATTCCCACCCAGAGGTCGGAGCGGACGTCCTGCCCGCGCCGGCCCGCCTCTCCGCGTCCTGGCGAGTGCATGCGGCCTCCTCTAGTCGAGCTTCGCGAGGATCGCGTCGGTCATCTGCGGGGTCGAGGCGGCGCCGCGCCGGACCACGTCCGCGCTCCCCGTCAGGCGCAGCATGTCGTAGGTGCGGACCCTTCCTTCCTTGACGACCGATGCCACCGCATTGCGCACCCGGATCGCCTTCTGCCCCTCGCCGACGTGGTCGAGGAGCATGGCGGCCGAGAGGATCATGGCGATCGGGTTCACGATCGGGGTCGCGTACTCGGCGTACTTGGGGGCGGAGCCGTGGGTCGGCTCGAAGACCGCCACCTCGTCGCCGATGTTCCCCGAGCAGGCGAAGCCGAGGCCGCCCACGAGGCCGGCGAAGGCGTCGGAGACGATGTCGCCGAAGAGGTTCTCGCACACGAGCACGCCGTAGTCCTCGGGGTTCTTGGTGAGCCACATCATCTGCGCGTCGATGTTCGTGGACCAGAGCTCGACGTCGGGGAACTCCTTCTGGACGAGCTTGGCCTCGTCCTCGAACATCCCCGAGGTCTCGCGCAGCACGTTCGGCTTCTCGCACACCGTCACGGAACGGTAGGAGTGCTCGCGGGCGTAGCGGAAGGCGGCGCGCAGGATGCGGCGGGTCGCCGGGCGCGTCACGATGCGGGTGGAGACGGCCAGGTCCGGGCCCGGGACGGCGGCGAACGGCTTCCACTTCGGATGGGTGGCGAACGCCTCGCGGACGGCGGGCGGGGGGTCGGTCCACTCCAACCCGGAGTACATCCCCTCGGTGTTCTGGCGGAAGACCGCGACGTCGACCGTGGGCTCCTCGAAGCCGGCCTCGCCCTTCTTGCGCACGAAATTCAGCGGGTTTCCGGGGAATGAGCGGCAGGGCCTCAAGCAGATGTCCAGGTTGAAGCGCTGGCGCATCCCCACGATCGGGCTGAAGTAGCTCAGGCCGCGGCCGCGCAGCTCGGGGGCGAGCTCGGCGTCGGCGGCCTTCTTGGGCTTGGAGGTGATCGCGCCGAAGAGCCCCAGCTTGTGCTTGGCCAGGAGCTCGATCGTGCGCTCGGGGAGGGCGTTCCCCTCGCGGCTCCAGAAGTCCCAGCCGATATCGCCGTGCACGTAGTCGGCCTCGAAGCCGACCGCCTTCAGGACGCGCAGCGCCTCGGGGAGGACGGTCTTACCGATCCCGTCGCCGGGCATGGTGACGATCGTGGGTCGTGCCATGTTATCTCCATGGGGACATTCTGCTTTTTCGCCTGACGACGCTCAATCGACCTCAGCGCGGCGTGGCGAAAAAGCAGAATGTCCCCGTCCTAGCTAGCGGTATTGAAAGAAAAAGCAGAATGTCCCCATTTCACAGGCCCAGTTCCTTCTTAACGAGGTTTTCGACGCCGCCTGCCACGACCAAGGACTGCGGTACCGAGCCGAGTGCGGGGAAGGGGAACGACTCGCCGCGGTAGCGCACGGTTCCCGAGGTGAAGTCGATCTCGATCTCGTCCCCGGGGAGGATCGTCTTTTCCTTGGCCGCGATCTCGGCGGCGAAGAGGGCGCGCAGCCGCGCCACGAAGTCCGAGACCTCGATGCACGGGTAGCCGTTGTTGAACGCATTTCTGAGGTAGGTCTGGGAGAACCCCGCGGCGATCACCAGCGGGATCCCCTTGGCCTGGAGCGCGGTCACCGCCTGCTCGCGGCTCGACCCGGTCCCGAAGTTGTCGCCGCCCACGACGACGTCGCCCGCGCGCGTGCGCTCGGCGAAGCGCGGGTCGTAGTTCTCCATCACCACGCGCGCCATCTGCTCGCGGGTCATGTCGTCGCGATAGGTGTAGTCCTTGCCGTAGATCCCGTCGGTGTTCAGGTTGTCCTGGGGCAAGAACACGAGGCGGCCGCGCACGCGCTCGGGGAAGCCGGGGAGGATCTGCACCTTCTCCGCGGGCGGCGCGGGCGGCGCGAGGGAAGTGAAGCGCCGCTCGAGCCTCGTGCCGGGTGTCGGGCGCGCGCCGCGGATCTCGCCCGCGAGCGCCGAGGCGGCGACGACCTCGGGGCTCGCCAGGTAGCAGCGCGCGTCGCGCGAGCCCATCCGGCCCTTGAAATTTCGGTTCGTCGCCGAGATCCCGACCTCGCCCGCCTCGAGGAGCCCCGTGCCCAGGCCGATGCAGGGGCCGCAGCCGGAGGGGAGCGCCGTCGCCCCCGCTTCCAGGAGCACCTGCCAGGCTCCCGAGCGCTCGGCGTCCTCCTGGATCTCGCGGCTCGCGGCGGCGACGTAGAAGCGGACGCCGGGGGCGATCTTCTTGCCCCGCACCACGGCGGCCGCGACCTCGATGTCCTCGAGGCGCGAGTTCACGCAGGAGATGAGGTACGCCTTATGGATCTTGATGTGCTGCGACTCGAGCTCGGGAAGGGGAGTCGCCAGCTGCACGGTGTCGGGGCCGGAGACGTGCGGTGTCACGCGCGAGAGGTCGAGGGTAATGCGCCCGTGATAGGCGGCATCGGGATCGGGACGCGGCGGGCTCTTCTCCCAGCCCGCCATCTCCTCCTCGGCGACGCGGCGGATCCCCCGCGAGGCCAGGAGCTGCGCGCGGCGACGCAGGAAGGCGACGGTCGTGGCGTCCACCGGGAACCAGCCGACGAGCGGGCCCCACTCCGTGGTCATGTTCGCGATCGCGAGCCGCTCGTCCATGGTGAGGCTCGCGACACCGGGGCCGGTGAACTCCACCGCCGCGTTCAGGACCTCGGGACCGTACAGGCCGCAGAGCGCGATGATCACGTCCTTGCCCGTCGCGGATTCCCGGAGCTTCCCCTCGAGCACGACCTGGATCGTGCGCGGGACCTGCCACCAGAACGAGCCCGTCGCCCAGATCGCCGCGGCGTCCGTTCGCACGACCGGCGTGCCCACGGCGCCCACCGCGCCGTACATGTTCGAGTGCGAATCGGAGGCGACCACGAACGCGCCGGGGACGGCGTACATCTGCTCAACCATGATCTGGTGGCCGATCCCGGTCCCCGCGGGATAGAAGTCCACCCCCTGCTCGCGCGCGAAGGCCTCGATCGCGCGGTACTTCGAGAGGTTGTCCTCGGAGGTGTTCTGGATGTCGTGATCCAGGCAGAAGACGGGGAGCCTCGGGTCCACGACGCGCTTCGCCCCGATCGAGCGGAACTTCTTCAGGACCGGGGAGGTGTTGTCGTGGGTCATGACGTGGCGCGGGCGGATCGAGAGGTAATCCCCCGCGCGCACCGGGCGGCCCGCGGGTCCGGCGGTCATGTGGGCCTGGGCGATCTTCTCGACGACGGTCTGTCCCATCGGGTCCTCCCGGGTGCTAGCGGTCCGCGCGGCTGAGCTCCAGGAGCTCGCGGATCGAGCCGAGCGTCTCGACGCGCCACACTGCGTCCTTGAGCCGCTTCCGCGAGGTCGCCGAGAGGACGGGCTCCGCGAGGGCGTCGAACTTCTCCTCGACCTCGCGGTCCGCGAGCGGGTTTCTGGGATCGCCCTTGGGGTAGTCGACCTGCTTCGTGAAGGACTTCCCGTCCACGGTACGGATCGTGACGATCACCCGCTGCAGCGCGGGGAACACCTTCTCGATCTCGGGATCGGCGACGACCTCGACCTTCTTGAGCTGGGCGCGGATCGTGGGGTCCATGATCTTCGCGTCCGTGAACTGGAGCGGGGTGACCTGGCGCTCCGCCACCGCGGCGGCGATCACGTAGGGGAGGCTGTGGTCGGCGGTCTCCTTGGTGCGCGGGTCGTACTTCGAGGGGTCGGAGAGGATGTCCGCGGCGCGCGCCAGGGAGCGGATCGAGATCTTCTCGACGCGCTCCGGCGTGAGGTCGTTCTCCTTGACCAGGGCGAGGACCGCCGAGATCGGGGTGTGGGTCAGCGCCTCGGTCGGATAGGCCTTCATCGAGCACTGGGTGATCCGCCACGACGCCCCGAGCCCCTCGGTCAGGACCTCGAGCTTCCACTGCGGGCCGAGGCAGTGGACCATCCCTTCCTTCCCGTCGATCACGTGCTCCGGGCCCGTGTAGCCCTTCTCGGCGAGCAGGGCCGCGAGCACGCCGCTCTGGGTCGCCATCGGGTCCACGGTGTTCTTCATCATCGTGAGCTTGCCGGCGACCGCCGCGCCCAGGGTGAAGTGGCGGCTGCCGGAGATCCCGATCGCGTGCTGGATCTTCTCCCAGGGGAGATCGAGCATCCGGCCGGCGACGATCGGGGAGACGAAGGCCGTGAGGGTCGCGTGGTGCCAGCCGCGCTCGCGGATCCCCGGGAAGGCCGCCTCGCACAGCCGCTGCTCGAACTCGTGCCCGAGGACGATCCCCAGCAGCAGGTCCTTCCCCCCCTTCCCGGCCCGCTCCCCGCACGCCAGGGCCGCGGGGATGATGTCCGAGGGGTGGGACGGGTCCTGCTTCCAGTAGATGTCGTTGTAGTCCATGACCCGGACCATGAGGGCGTTCAGGAGCGACGCCGAGACCGGGTCCAGCTTCTCCCCGGTTCCGATCACCGTGGCCGGCCCCGCGCCCGCGTGCTCGCCCAGCACCTCCAGGGCGATCTTCACGTCGTGCTGGAGGAAGCCCCCGAGCGCGCAGCCCAGGGAGTCCAGCAGGTAACGACGCGCCTCGTGCACCGCCTCGGGGCTCAGGTCCTCGAAGCGCAGGCCCGCGGCCCACCGGGCGATGCGGGCGGTGATCGTCTCGCTCTTCGCTGCGGGTTGCGGTGCGCTCACTTTCCCTTGGCCTCCAGGTTCTTGAAGGGGAGATAGGTCATGAAGTCGGCGTGGTGGACGATGTAGGCCTCCGTCGAGCGCTTCACGAGGTCTCCTTCGCCGGCGTGGGCGGAGATGATGTGGCACACGGCGTCGGGCACGCCGCACATCATCGCCAGGGCGACGCCGGTGAACGGGTGGCGCAGCGCCTCGCCGCGCTTCGACTGGCGCGCCGAGCCCTCGACCTTCTCGTACTCGAGGAGCTTCCCCACGTCGGCCAGGATCGCCCCCGCGATCACCGTGTCCATGTGGATCGGGAGGTTCGAGCCGAAGAACTCCTGCATGCTCTCGGCGGACCGGCGCGCCACGTGGACGACGCAGCGCTTGTGCTCCATGAACGTGACCGGGCAGCCCGGGATCAGGAGCGTGAACGGGATCCGGTTCAGGTCCTCGGGGGTGAGCGGGCTCAGCTCGAAGGCCCGCACCCACGTGGCGAGGACCTTCTCTCTCAGGTCCCGGTCCTCGATCCACTCGATCTCCGGCCAGAGCTTCAGAACGGCGTCTCTCACGGCGTTTCCCTCGCGGAGGTGCGATAGATTATCCGCTGCGGTCCCGGCCGTAAAGGCTCGCGCTGCAGCCTCCGGCCCCGCGCACGGGCGCTTTCAGTGGGCCGCGCGCCGGCGCCGCGGGGAGCCGCCCGCCGCGGGGATGCGAGTGCAGGTCCACGTGGCGAGGATGACCGCGGCCACGCTCGCCGCCGCGACGACCGCGAGGTTTCCCGCGATCCCGGAGGCCGCGCCGCCGAGCGCGCCGCGCACCGCGGCGACCGCGTACGTGAGGGGATTGGAGACGACCAGGGCGCGCATCACGGGGTGGAGCCCCTCGGCCGGGAACATCGCCCCGGACAGGACCCAGGCGGGGAAGAGGGCGACGCTCATCACCACGTGGTAGCCCTGGATCGAATCGAGCCACCAGGCCACCGCGAACCCGATCGCGGTCAGGGTCAAGGCGGTGAGACCGAGGGCCAACACCAGCGCGGGGTAGCGGATCGATCCCGGGGCGAACCCCGCCCAGGGGGCGAGCAGCAGGAGCAGGGCCGCCTGCGCCAGGCCGACCGTGCTCGCGCCCAGGCACTTGCCGAGCACGAGCGCGGCGCGGGACCCTGGAGCGGCCAGCACGCCCTGCAGGAACCCCTGGTGCCGATCCTCGATGACGCCCATCGTGGCGGACATGCTGCTCATGAGGAGCATGAGGACCACCACCCCGGGATAGAAATACTCCATGTAGTGCGTCGTCCCGCTTCCGGGACGGAAGGTCGGCGCCAGGCCCGCGCCGATCCCGAGCCAGAACAACAGGGGCTGGGCGACGGTCCCGACGATGCGGCTCTTCTGGCGGACGAACAGGAGCAGCTCCCGTCGCCACAGGACCGAGATCGTGCTCAGGTCGAAGGTCCTACCGCTCATGGCCGCGCTCCGATGGGCTCGTCCCGTTCGGAGAGCCAGTGACCGGTCAGCTCGAGGAAGGCCTCTCCGAGCCCGGGCTTGTGGAGGCTCGCGGAGCGAAGCATCCCCTCGGGGAGGGATTCGACGATGCGGGGAAGCAGCTCGTGTCCGCGCGGCCTCTCGAGAACGACCTTGCCGTCGAGGACGCGAGCCTCGAGGCCGAACCGCTCCCGGACGACGGCGACCACCTCCGCGGGCTCGTTCGACTCGAGCACCAGCACGTCACCGCCCACGCGCGCCCGCAGCCCGTCGGGCGTGTCGCAGGCGACGATCCGCCCGCCGTCGAGGATCGCGAGGCGGTCGCAGCGCTCCGCCTCCTCGGGGCGATGCGTGGTCAGGAGCAGCGTCAGGCCTCTCTCCCGCCGCAGCTCGAGCAGGTGCTCCCAGGTCGCGCGGTACGCCCCCTCGTCCAGCCCCGCCGTCGGCTCGTCCAGGATCAGGAGCGACGGCTCGTGGACGAGCGCGCGGGCCAGCTCGATCCGGCGGCGCATCCCGCCGGACAGGCGCGCCGTGGGCTCGTCGGCCCTGTCCGCGAGCCCCGCCCGCTCGAGGAGGGTGCCGACCCTCGTGCGTGCGGTCCTGGGCGGAACGGCGTAGAGCCGCGCGGCCAGCGTGAGGTTCTCTCGGGAGGTGAGCCGGGGATCGAGGGCGGGGGCCTGGAAGACCACGCCGACCCGGGCACGGAACTCGCGGTCGCCGGGGCGGATCTCGGCTCCGTCCAGGAACACTTGGCCGGAATCGGGCGCGAGCAGGCCCGTGAGGACCTGGAAGGCGGTCGTCTTCCCGGCGCCGTTGGGGCCGAGCAGGCCGAACACTTCCGCGGGTCCAACGCGGAAGGTCAGGTCCTCGAGGACCGTCCGCTCGCCGCGCCGGACGCGCAGTCCCTCCACGCGCAGGCGCGTCGCTGTGGAATCGGCTGGGGTCGACATGGGGGCTGCAATCGCTCCGGGAGCCATGCACTATAGCCCATCGCCCGCGGACAGGCGGCGGCGCTGGGCTACAATCCCGACCCCATCTTCCCGCGCACTCTCCGGAGGGGTCTCATGAACGCGCCGATCGCTCTCGGATTCACCCGCCGGGCGCGGGTCCTTCTTCTTCTCCTCTTGCCGGCCGCTCCCGTCCTCGCGCAGGGCGCTTCCGCGCCGGGCGGGGCGCCGGCGGACGGCGCGAGGGGGGGATCGCCGCGCCGCGCGGTCCTCGAGTACCTCGTCGCCTCGCGCAAGGGCGACGACGAGGAGGCCGCGCGCTACCTCGACCTCAGCCCGCTCCCGGAGGCGGAGCGCGCGGAGGCCGGCCCCATCCTCGCCCGCCACCTCAAGATCGTCCTCGATCAGACCCTCTGGTTCGGGGAGCTGGACGACATCTCGGACAGCCCCACCGGCGTCGCGGACGACGGGCTTCCACCGGACCGGGACCGGGTTGGCGCGATCCAGACCCGAGCCGGCCCGGTGGAGGTGCGGCTCAGGCGCGTCGCGGAGCCGGACGGCAGGCTGGTCTGGAAGTTCGGCCCGGGGATCGTGGAGCGAATCCCGGCGCTCTACGACGAATTCGGTCTGGGCTGGATCGGCGACCACCTTCCCCGCGGCGCCTACGGCGTGCGCTTCCTGGAGCTGGAGCTCTGGCAGTGGGTGGGGCTGCTGGCCCTCGCCGTCCTCTCCTTCGCCGTGGCCTGGGTCGTGGCCCGCGTCGGCCACCGCATCCTGCGCCGCCACGCGCGCCGCACGAAGACCGAGATCGACGACCGGATCGTCGAGACCGCGATGCCGGAGATCCGGATCCTCGTGGCGCTCGCCATCTTCCTGCTGGGGGTCGGCGCGCTGCACCTGTCGATCCCCGCTCGCGCCGCGATCTTCGTCGGCGCCAGGATCTTCGCGATCGCGGTCGTGACCTCGATGGTGCTGCGGTTCGTCGACATGGCCAGCGTCGGCCTGCGGGAGCGCCTCGAGCGCGAGGACCGGCGAGAGGCGATCGCGATCGTGATCCTGGGCCGGAGGCTCACGAAGGCCTGCGTCTGGATCCTGGCCCTGATCGTCATCCTGCAGCAGACCGGCTTCCAGGTCACCGGCCTGATCGCGGGGCTCGGGGCGGGCGGGCTGGCGGCTGGACTGGGGGCGCAGAAGAGCGTTGCGAATCTCCTGGGCGGCCTGACCCTCACCATGGATCGACCGGTCCGCGTCGGGGACCTGTGCCGCTTCGGCGACAAGCTGGGGACGGTCGAGGACGTCGGGCTACGTTCCACGAGGATTCGCACCCTGGACCGCACCGTGGTCACCGTTCCCAATGCCGCGTTCTCCGAGATCCAGATCGAGAACTTCGCCCTGCGCGACAGCATCCGGCTCCTCGCCACGATGAGCCTGCGCTACGAGACGACGCCCGAGCAGCTGCGGCGGGTCCTCGAGGCCCTGAGGCGGCTGCTCGCCGAGCATCCCCGGGTGCTCGCGGATCCGCAGCGCGTGCGCTTCGTCGCCTTCGGCGCCTACTCCCTGGACGTCGAGGTCTTCGCCTATATCCGCACCTCGGACTGGGCGGAGTTCCTCGCGATCCGCGAGGAGATCTACCTGCGCATGATGGAGATCGTCGCGGAGAGCGGCACCGGGTTCGCGTTCCCGTCCCAGACCCTGTACATGGCGCGGGACACCGGGAGCGCGGGACCGCGCTAGGCCTTTCGCTCGTCCTCGCCGAACACCTCGGCCTGGAAGGTCCGTAGCTCGGCCCCCTGCCAGCCGTCCGCCGGCAGGCCCGCCTTGCGCGCCAGGTGCTCCAGGAGCTGCCGCGTGTCCCATCCCTGCTCGGTTGCCACCTGGGGCAGGAAGACGGAGCGATGGGTTCCCTTGCGGAGGCTGACGCCGTCCCGTCCCGGAACGATCCCCCCGGGTCCGTCCGCGAGTGCGAGCGGCGTGAGCGCGGAGATCTCCAACGACAGGCCGGCGAGCTCGCCGGCCTGGAGCGGCGGGAATCGCGGATCGTCGAGCGCCGCGCGCGCGGCGTTGTGGATCACGTTCCGGTACAAGGGCTCGTCCGCCTCGAGGGTTCCGATGCAGCCGCGGAGCCGCGGATGGCCGGCACTATCCAGGACCTCCTTCTGTCTCAGCGTGACGAACGCGCCGCGCGCCTGCTCGAGCGCCGGCGTGAGGGCGGCGTCGCGGAGCGCCGCGTCGAGGGCGCCCGCGATTCCGAGGGCGTCCTCGATGGAGGCGCAGGCCAGCCTGAGCAGCGTGGCCTTCTCGGCGGGGGCCAGCTCGAGCATCTCTCTAGCCCTCCGCGCCGCTTCGAAACACCAGTGCGGCGTAAGAGACAGAGTGGTCCCATTCTCCGGTGATCCGTCCCGACGTGTCGTACGCGGCGAGGGCGCAGGTGGCGTGCGCGGGGAGCATGCGCAGCAGCACGTCGATGGCATCCCGCCCGCACACGGTCGCACCGGTCTTCGAGAGGTACGCCTCGAACCCCTCCACGTCCCGCTGCTCGATGCGGCGCACCGCCCCCATGTCCAGCTCGCGGAGCTTCTCGGGGACGTCCACGCGGAACGGGACGTATCCGAAGCGAGGGCCGAAATGCGTGAAGTCGGAGGAGACGACGACGAGGGTCGAGGGCCCGAGCAGCGGCTCGAGCGCTCTCGCCACCCTCTCCGCCGTCGGGCCCGAGGTCCCGCCGCCGAGCAGGACCGGCAACAGGCGCCAGCCGGGGCTCAGGGTCCGCTGCAGAAAGGGGATCTCCGCCTCCAGGCAGTGCTCGGGCCGGAACGGCTCGTTGCCGATCGTGAACTCGGGAAGGGCAGCGAGCGCGCGCAAGACCTCGCGCTCAAGCGCCACGCCCCCCAGCGGCGTGCGGTACTCGTCGGCGTCGGGGACCACAGCGCCCCGGAACCTCGCGTAGTGGCTGGGGCCGATCAGGAGCACCCGGGTGAAGTCGCCGCCCGCCACCGCGCGGAAGCCGTGTGCGGCGACCTGTCCCGAGTACTGGAACCCGGCGTGCGGCTCGATCAGCGCCAGCACGTTCCCGGGCGGAGCGGCGGGAGCAGAGGCTTCGGCGAGCATCTCATCCACCTGGCTCGCGAGTCCGCGCGGGTTCGCGGGGTACCAGCTACCCGCCACGGCCGGGCCCAGGGTGCGGTGCGCGGATTCCGCTGCGCTCATGGTTCACCTCGTCGCAACTTCGGCTGGGGGGCTGGCCTCCGGGGGGCGGAGCGCCGGGTGGGTGCGGCGCCGAGCGCCTCGGCGACCCGGGCCGCAACGCGGCGCGGCGTGCTGCCCGTGGTTTCCACGGTGAGATGGGCCTGTGCGTAGACACGCTCGCGAACGGCGAGCATGGCGCGAAGCTCCGCCAGCGCGTCGGGGCGCCGCGCCATGGGCCGCCGGTCGCCCTGGCCGATCACGCGCCGGAAGTGGTCCTCGGGCCGCGCCTTGAGCCAGACCACGGTCGCGCGGCTCGTCAGCATCTCCCACGAGGAGGGCTCGTTCACGACCCCGCCGGCCGTCGCCAGGACCGCGGGCCGATCCTCCGAGAGGATCCGGCCCAGCGTCTCGCGCTCGAGCCGGCGGTAGTAGCGCTCGCCGTGCAGCTCGAAGATCTGATCCAGGGGAAGGCCCGCGGCGTCCTGGATCAGCGCGTCCATCTCGATGAACGGCGCAGCCAGCCGGCGCGCGAGGATCGGCCCGACCGTGCTCTTTCCCGCCCCCCGCAGCCCGACCAGCGCCACCACGCCCGAGCGCACCGCATCCTGCCGCAGGAGATCCTCGGGCGAGGTGTCGAGGGCGTCCGCCAGGGAGCTCAGGCGTACGAGAGACACGTTCCCGTCCCCCGTTTCGATCCGAGCCAGGAAGCGCAGCGACAGCCCCGAGCGCTCGGCGAGGGCGGCACGGGTCCAGCCCTTGGCATGACGCAGCCGGCGCACGCGGGCCGCGAGCGCGAGGAGCACCCTCGGGACATCGCCTCGGCCGTTCTTCGAGTCCTCGATCGCCACCGCCTCTTCCTTCGGCATGCACTATAGTGCATTTTGAAATGGACGCAAAAGATCCTTTTTGAGGTATACTCTGCGACCCGCGGGCCGCCCGCATTCCAAACCATAGAGAGAAGCGAGACGCCATGGGTGCCAACACGGAAGACTTGCAGCCGATCTCGTTCGAGACCGAGCCGGAGCGCTACCGCCACTGGAAGCTCGAGGCGCAAGGCGACCTCGCGCGCCTCACGATGCAGGTTCAGGAGGACCAGCCGCTGCGCCCGGGCTACCTGCTGAAGCTCAACTCCTACGACCTCGGCGTGGACATCGAGCTGGCGGACGCGGTGCAGCGCCTGCGCTTCGAGCATCCGGAGGTCCGGACCGTGATCGTGCGCAGCGGACGGGACCGGGTGTTCTGCGCCGGCGCCAACATCCCGATGCTGGCTGGGTCGTCCCACGCGTTCAAGGTGAACTTCTGCAAGTTCACCAACGAGACGCGGCTCGCGATCGAGGACGCCTCGGCGGGTAGCGGGCAGAAGTACCTCGCGGCGCTCAACGGGACGACCGCCGGAGGCGGCTACGAGCTCGCGCTGGCCTGCGATCATATCCTGCTCGTGGACGACGGGAACTCGGCGGTCAGCCTTCCCGAGACCCCGCTGCTCGGCGTGCTCCCCGGGACGGGAGGGCTCACGCGCCTGGTGGACAAGAGGAGGGTGCGGCGGGACCTGGCCGACATCTTCTGCACCACGGCCGAGGGGATCAAGGGAAAGCGTGCCGTGGACTGGGGGCTCGTCGACGGCGTCTTCGCGCGCAGCGCGTTCGCGGAGGAGGTCGAGCGCAGGGCGCGGACGCTCGCCCAAGCCTCGCCTGCCCGGGAGAAGCGCGGGATCCGCCTTCCTCCGCTGCGCAAGAGCGTGAGCGCGAGCCGCGTGGAGTACTCCGCGGTCCGTCTCGATCTGGACCGCGACAACCGCCGCGCGACGCTCACCGTGCAGGGGCCCCCGACGGACCTCCCCTCCGACCCCGCCGCGATCCGCGCAAGCGGCGCCGAGTGGTGGCCGCTCCGGGCCTTCCGGGAGCTGGACGACGCCCTGCTCCACCTGCGTCACAACGAGGAGACCGTGGGGGTGGTCCTGATCCGGACCGAGGGAGACCGCGACGCCGTGCTCGCGCTCGACCGCGTGCTCGAGGAGCGAGCCGGGGACTGGCTCGTTCACGAGACCCGGCTCCTGATCGCGCGCGTGCTGCGCCGGATGGACCTCACCGCGCGCTCGTTCTTCGCCCTGATCGAGCCCGGCTCATGCTTCGCGGGGACCCTGCTCGAGCTGGCCCTGGCGGCGGACCGCTCCTACATGCTGGACGACGCGGATCACTCCAACCGGATCGCGCTCTCGCCGCTGAACGGCGGCGCCTATCCCATGTCGCATTCGCTCACGCGCCTCGCGGTCCGCTTCCACGGCGCGCCCGGCCGCGTCCGGGAGCTGCTGAGCGGCGCGGGGACGTTCGATCCCGCGCAGGCGCTCGAGGCGGGGCTCGTCACCATCGTCGCCGACGACATCGACTGGGAGGACGAGGTGCGGGTCGCGGTGGAGGAGCGCGCCAGCCTCTCCCCCGATGCCCTCACGGGAATGGAGGCGAGCCTGCGGTTCGCGGGTCCCGAGACCTGCGACAGCAAGATCTTCGGCAGGCTCTCGGCGTGGCAGAACTGGATCTTCCAGCGCCCCAACGCGGTCGGGGAGAGCGGCGCGCTCACGCTGTACGGCAAGCCCGGACGGCCCAGCTTCGATTGGAGGAGAACCTAGGATGCAGCTGTTCGAGAAGATCCCCAACAACGTCAGCCTCTCGCAGAACAAGCAGCTCGTGCGCGCGCTGGAGAAGTGGCAGCCCAACTACCTCAAGTGGTGGAGGGAGGCCGGCCCCGCCGATTTCCAGGAGGACCTGGTGTACCTGCGTACCGCCGTCTCCGTGGATGCGAGCGGCTGGGCCCACTTCGACTACGTGAAGATGCCCGACTACCGCTGGGGGATCTTCCTTGCCCCGCCCCAGCACGAGCGCCAGATTCCGCACGGGGACCTGTACGGCAAGCCGGCCTGGCAAGAGGTTCCGGGGGAGCACCGCAACGCCCTGCGGCGCATCATCGTGACCCAGGGGGACACCGAGCCCGCGAGCGTGGAGCAGCAGCGGCTGCTCTCCAATTCCGCGCCGAGCCTGTACGACTGCCGGAACCTGTTCCAGGTCAATGTGGAGGAGGGCCGTCACCTGTGGGCCATGGTCTACCTCCTGCACAGCCATTTCGGTCGCGACGGGCGCGAAGAGGCGGAAGCGCTCCTCGAGCGGCGCTCGGGCGACCAGGACCGGCCACGCATCCTGAGCACCTTCAACGAGCCGATCGAGGACTGGCTGTCCTTCTACATGTTCACGATGTTCACCGACCGCGACGGCAAGTACCAGCTGCTCGCGCTCTCCCAGAGCGGGTTCGATCCGCTCTCCCGCACCACGCGCTTCATGCTCACCGAGGAGGCGCACCACATGTTCGTGGGCGAGACCGGCGTGGGCCGGGTCGTGAAGCGCGCCTGCGAGCTCATGAAGCAGGACGTGAACGAGGACGCGCGCGTCCAGGGCGGGATCGACCTGCCCACGGTCCAGAGGTACGTGAACTTCTGGTACTCCTCGAGCCTCGACCTGTTCGGGGGGGAGATCTCCTCCAACGCCGCCGACTACTTCGCGGCCGGACTCAAGGGACGCGACCGCGAGGAGAGCTACGCGGACCACGTGGGGCTGGTCGGAACCTACGAGATGCAGGTGATGGAGAACGGCGTGCCGATCCCCAAGCAGATCCCCCTGCGCAATGCCATGAACGAGATCCTGCGCGACGAGTACATCCGCGACAACGAACGCGGGGTGGCGCGCTGGAACCAGACGATCCACGACGCGGGGGTGAACTTCGAGATCCGTCTCCCGGACCGCAAGTTCAACCGCAAGATGGGGATCTACTCCGGGTACCACTTCGACCCCTCGGGCCGGCCGATCACGCCGGCGGAGTTCGAGGCGCGCCGCGGGGAGTGGCTCCCCTCGGCGGCCGATCGCGCGCACGTGATGAGCCTGATGCATCCCGTTCTCGAGCCCGGCAAGATGGCGCACTGGATCGCCCCGCCGCTGCGGGGGATTCACGGCAAGCCGATCGACTTCGAGTACATCCGCAAGGCGTAGGCGCTGAGCTGAGGATGAGCCGGGGCTCCCGCATCGCGCTCCTCGCGGCCGCCGCCGTGGTCCTGGCGGCGACCCCTGCCGCGGGGGCCGCGCTGGAGGCCGTCGCGGCCCCGCTGGAGTCCCTCTATCCGGAGCTGGAGCGGACCTACCAGGAGCTGCACCGCACGCCGGAGCTGTCGAGCCGCGAGCAGGCCACGGCGCGGAAGATGGCCGAGAGGCTGCGCGCCCTCGGCTTCGAGGTGACCACGGGGGTGGGCGGCACCGGCGTGGTCGGACTGTTGCGCAACGGGACGGGGCCCACCGTGATGCTCCGCACCGACCTGGATGCCCTCCCGGTGGAGGAGAAGACGGGCCTCGCCTTCGCGAGCCGCGTGGTGGCGAAGAACGAGGAGGGGGAGAGCGTACCCGTCATGCACGCCTGCGGTCACGACCTGCACATGACCTGCTGGCTGGGCACGGCGACGCTACTGGCCCGCGCCAAGGATCGCTGGCGCGGGACCTTGATGATGGTCGGACAGCCGGCGGAAGAGACCGGGAGCGGGGCGAGGAGAATGCTGGGCGACGGGCTGTTCACGCGGTTTCCCAGGCCGGATTTCGCGATCGCCGTCCACGACAACGCGGATCTTCCGGCGGGGCAGCTCAGCTACACGCCCGGCTTCGCCCTGGCCGCCGTGGACTCGGTGGACATCACGGTCTTCGGCGTGGGAGGCCACGGCGCCTACCCGCACACCACGATCGACCCCGTGGTGATCGCCTCGCGGATCGTGCTTTCCCTGCAGACGATCGTCTCTCGCGAGAACAATCCCCTCGATCCCGCGGTGGTCACCGTGGGCTCGATTCACGGCGGGACGAAACACAACATCATTCCGGACGAGGTCAAGCTGCAGCTGACGGTCCGGTCGTACAAGCCCGAGGTGCGCGAGAAGATCCTGGCGGCGATCTCCAGGATCGCCAGGGCGGAGGCGGAAGCGGCCGGAGCTCCGCGGGGGCCGGCCGTGACCGTGCGCGATTCGACCCCTGCCACGTACAACGATCCCGAGCTCACGGTGCGCGTCGCGGAGGCGTTGCGCCGCGCCCTCGGGGACGCAAGCGTCCACGAGCAGCCGCCCGTGATGGGAGCGGAGGATTTCAGTGAGTACGCGCGGGCCGGAGTCCCCTCGGTCCTGTTCTGGGTCGGCGCCGTCGAGCCGGAGAGGTTCCGCGGAGCCGCGGCCCGGGGCGAGCGGCTGCCATCGCTCCATTCCTCCTCGTTCGCGCCGGATCCCCCGCGCGCGATCCGCACCGGAGTCCTGGCGGAGACCGCGACGCTGCTCGAGTTGCTCGGGCGGCCCTAGCACGGGCCGTCTGCTAGTATCCGGCTTGTCTCGAGCGCAAGAGCCCATGGAGGGAACGGCATGAACCGCAAGTGGATTGGGATCGTGATCGCCGCGGCTCTAGGGTTGGCGGCGTTCGGTCCGGCGGCGGCGGAGACCGGGTTTCGCGGATGGGGCCCGCGCGTCGGGATCTCCGACGATCCGGATCAGCTCGTGGTCGGCGTCCACTTCGATCTGGGGGAATTCGCCCCTCACGTCCGCTGGCAGCCGAGCGTCGATTTCGGCTTCGGGGACGACGTGTTCGCGTTCACGGGCAATCTCATGGTCGCGTACTACTTCCCGATGAATGGCAGCGTGACTCCCTACGCCGGAGGTCAGGTCACGGCCGCCTACTTCAACTTCGACAATCCGCAGAACGGGGACGACAGCGACACCGAGATCGGGCTCGCAGGGGTGGGCGGGATCGAGACCACGCTCAAGGGCGGGACGCGGTTCCTCGCGGAGCTTCAGCTCGGGTTCGGGGACGTCCCGGACGTGAAGCTCCTGGTCGGCTGGACGTTCAAGTGATCCTCCGCCGCGGCTGGCTGGCGGTCCTGCTGCTGGCCGCCGCCTCCTCGGCCCCGGCAGACACCAGGACCATCGTCGTGTGCGCCCCGGGCCTCCCGGGTGACACCGTCCAGGCCCAGCCGACCATGGACGCATTCGCGCGCTTCGTGGAAGGAGCTGCCGGCTTGAAGCCGGAGAGCGTGGGTCTCGTGTACCACGAGACCGAGGCTGCGGGGGTGGCTCGTCTCGGACAGCCGGACGCGGCCCTCGCGCTCGTGACCCTGCCCTTTCTCGCCAAGTACCGCTCTCAGCTCGCCCTCGTCCCCCGGCTCGGAGTCGTGTCGGAGAGCGGATCCTCGAGCGAGGTGTGGAGCCTCGTCGCAAAGCGCGGAGCGGTCGGCGCCCCGGCGGCTCTCGACGGCTGGGAGATCACGGGGATTCCCGGTTTCGCGCCCGAGTTCGTGCGCGAGAGCGTGCTCGGAAGGTGGGGGGCCTTGCCCGAGAGCGCGCGCATCACATTCACGTCGCGCGTCGCGTCGGCGCTCCTCAAGGCCGCGTCGGGGCAGAAATTAGCCGTGCTCCTCGACGGGGAGCAGGCGCAGGCTCTTCCCTCGCACCCGCGGGCGGCCGAGCTCGAGGTCGTCGCCGCGTCCCAGCCCGTCCCCGGGAGCCTCGTGTGCACGATCGGCGGGCGAGGAGGAAAAGACGTCGAGGCCCTGCTCCGGGCCCTGCTCCAATTGCACCGGAAGCAGGGCGGCGCCGAGGTCCTCGCCTCGCTGCGCATGAGCCGCTTCGAGTCCGCCGACCGGGCGGCGGTCGAGCGCGCCCTGGGCGGTCCCGCGCCCCCCCCAAGCTCCGGGAAGTGAGACCGCGCGCCCGTCTCGCGATCCTCGCGCCGCTCTGCGCGCTCGGGGTGCTCGCGGGCTGCGCGCGCGCGCTGCGCGAGCCGCCGCCGGTCGCCGTGCTCGCCGGGTCGGGCCTGCAGGGGGAGCCGGAGGACGTCCCGCAGCTTCTCGCCACGGCAGAGGCGCTCTTCGCGCGCCGCGATCTGCCGAGCGTGCGCCGCGCAGTCGCCACCTGGCTCGCGGCGGCGAGGGCGGACGCGGGCAGGAGCGACGGGCTCGCGGGCGCCGCCCGAGGCGGCGCGTGGCTCGCCGAGCACGAGCCCGATCCGCGGGCACGCCAGGAGGCCGCGACCGCCGCCGTTCAGGCTTCGCAGCACTGCCAGCGCGTGGATCCACGCTCCGCCTCGTGCTCGTACTGGCTGGGAGCATCGCTGGGGCTCCAGGCGAGAGAGAGGCCGTCCACCGGCCTCTCCGCGCTTCCCAAGATCGTGGAGGCGTTCGAGCGGGCGGCCAGCGCCGATCCGAAGCTCGAGAAGGCCGGACCGGATCGCGCACTGGCGCTGCTCTTCGTCCGGGCGCCCGGCTGGCCGACGGGCCCGGGAGATCCGGACCGGGGCCTCGAGCATGCCCGGCGCTCGGTCGAGATCGAGCCCGCGTATCCCCCCAACCATCTCGCGCTCGGTGAGGCTCTGAAGGCCGTCGAGGACCACGGGGCGAGCCGCGATGCCTACGAGAAAGCGCTGGCCCTGGCGCTTTCCGGGTCCGACTCCGGGGATCCGGATGCCCCGGAATGGGTCCGGGAGGCACGCGAGGCCCTGCGCACGCTCTCCGGCGAATGAAGATCGAAGGTGCTTGTCATCGGCCTGGAACCTCGATATAAGGATCGGCGTCGGGTGTCGGCTCGTCATGGGGGACGGGGGACCCGGAGGAGATTGATGAAGCAACGCGACGCAGCGTTCGCCATGCTCACCTTGGCGTGCTGGACCATGTGCTTGACCTCGGTCGCGGCCGCGCCGCTCGCGTTGCGTGCGGTTCCCGTCGACCCCTCCGGTTTCCCGTCCGACATGGTCGAGCCAGAGGGAAGGACGCGCTGGGACCTCAGCGCAGTGCGGCTGTCGGACGAGGTAGGGGGCGCCCTCGACTGCGAACTCGCGGCGTCGGACGGGGACGTCGAGAGGTGGGTTCACCCCGAGCGTTTCGCGAACTCTCCCCTCGGCACCCGTGTCTCGCTCCGGCTGAGCTGCGGGACCGATGCCGCCGGCGACCGGCTTCTCATCGAGCTGGAGCTGGTGGGGGTCGGCTGGCTGCACCTTCCCTCCGGCCCGCGTGAGGTGGTGCTCGAGAGGGCCCTGGTCCTCAGGCAGGCCGCCGCAGCGGCGGCCTACGAGCCCGACCGGATCATCCATCGCTGGGTGGAGCCCGCCCAGGGCGTCGTCGCCGAGGTCTGGGGTGCGCCCGACCCCGGCGGACGGGAGCGCGTGTCGATCCTCGGGGCGGCGGTGTCCGCCAGCGCGCTGGCCCCGTCGAGCCTCGCGAAGCTGTACCTGGACGAGGTGATCTCGCCGGTGCTCAGCGACATCAACTACGGATGGGACCGCGGCCGGAACGTCCCCGTCTCGTCGCTGACCACCCCCTCCTACGCCACGATCGGCGACCTCATCAACGCGAGCACCTGGGATTTCGCGAGCGTGCCGGAGACTACCGCGCTCGCGGGGACCACCACGGCCAGCAACGCCACGAGCATCACGGGGACCGGGACGCAGTTTCAAACCGAGCTGAAGGTCGGAGACAAGATCGCGCTCTCGTCCGCGCCCGCCACCTTCGCCCGCGTGACCGCGATCACGAGCCAGACCGCGATCACGGTCAGCGCGGGGCTGGGGAACGGGAGCGTGCAGAGCATCGTCCGCAAGCGCGGCGAGATCGCCTCCACGAGCGTGCCGATCAACGCCGCCGAGACCTGCAACGCCACGCTCTGCGGCTACAACGTGCCGGGGGCCTGGCTCGACAGGGAGGACAAGTACTTCGACGATCCGGCGAGCCTCAACCGGACCAACGCCGTGAGCCAGCGCGAGGACCGGGGGAGCGACGTCACGATCTGGCTCCGCGCAGGGAGCCAGAACGAGGGGGTGAGCGGGAGCTTCGGCACGGGGGAGAGCAAGTTCTGCTACACGCCGCCCAAGACGCCGGTTCCGCTGTGGGTCTTCCCCCACCAGGACGCGGGAGGCTATTACTTCCAGCCGGGGGACAGCTGGACGTCGGCGGTCTTCAACTGCGAGCAGAACATCTACAACCAGGTCTGCACCGGCGGCTGCGGCTTCCTGTGCGCGCTGTACAGCGGGCCGGGCTCCGGACACACGGGGACCCAGGGCAGCGCGGTTCTGAGCAGCGGTGTGCTCACCCTTCCCTCGGGGCACACCTTCAACACGATCCTCGTGCGCACCGTGGCGGATTTCTGCGTCTACCTCACCAGCTCCTGCGGCTCCTGCCTGTCCCCGGTGCGCACCGTCGTCTACCTCTGGCAGGCGCCGTACCAGGGGACGGTCGTGCGCCTGACCTCCGTCCAGAACGCGCCCGACTTCACGAGCTTCACCGCGGTGGACGAGACCAACATCAAGTTCGGCCTCCTGCCTCCGCGGACGATCCAGGTCACGCGCACCACCGACACGAGCGTGAGCCTGTCCTGGGATCCGGGCCTCGACACCCACCGGATCACCGACTACAAGGTCTACTGGGACACCGACTCGGGAGCCGCCACCCCCTACGCGTCGAGCATGGTGACCGGCGGGACCAGCGCCGCGATCGGCGGCCTCACCCCCGGCACGACCTACTACTTCACCGTCACCGCCCGCTCCACCTTCACGGATCCCTCCTCGGGGGTCGTGACGACCTACGAGAGCCTCCTGTACCCGAGGCAGACCACCGGCGATCCGAGCTTCGTCTATCCGGTCGAAGTGCAGGCGACGACCGCGTGCGCCGAGGTCACGGGGCTGCGCGTGAACAAGGCCGCGGGCGGGAACATCCAGATCTGCTGGAATCCGTCCTCGGCCGCCTGCGCGATCGGGTACCGCGTCTTCGGTGCCGGTTCCCCGACCTCCGCCGCGGGCTTCTCGACGCTGGCGGACACCGGTTTGGAGACGACTTGCTGGACCGGGAACCCCGGCCAGGGGTACTTCCTCGCGATCACGCTGGGGGTGCCGGTGAACGGGTATTGGGGGCATTACGGGCTCTGAGCCCATCATGCGCACACGAAGGCTCGCGCTCCTTCTGCTGGTTGCGGGGCTCGCGCTGGTCGCCGCCGAGGACCCGCTCGCCCAGACCACTTCGTCCTCGGTGGTGGGCACGGTGCGCACGAAGGACGGCGAGACCGTCCCCGGTGCGGTGGTGGAGGTGTCGAGCGCGGAGACCGGGATCGTGCGCAGCGTGCTGACGGACCGGGACGGCGCGTACCGGATCAACCTCCTCGCACCAGGGCAATGGAAAATCGAGGCGCGCTTCTCGGACGGGCAGGCCAGCGAGTCGCTGCAGGTGACGCTCCGCCTCCAGCAGGTCCTGCACCTCGACCTCAAGCTGGGCTCGGCGATCACCGAATCCGTGACGGTCACCGGAACGGCGCCGATCGTGGACCCGCAGCGCACCGGCGGGGAGTTGCGGCTCGAGGGGGCGCAGACCGAGGTGATTCCCGTGTCCGGGAGGCTCGTGACCGACCTGGCCCTGCTCGACTCGTCGGTGCGGCCCACGCCCCCGGGGAACTTCTACGGCGAGCGCGGCACGGTCTTCATCGTCAACGGCCAGTCGGGCCGCGCCAACGCATTCCTCGTGGACGGCCTGGACAACAACGATCAGACGAGCGGAACCTCGCCCAACGCGTTCTTCTCCCAACAGGTCGTCAGGGAACTCGTCGTCAACACGCACCAGTACGCCCCGGAGTTCGGCCGCGCCACGGGGGCGGTCTTCAACATCGTCACCGAGCGCGGCGAAAACGAGACCTTGAGCGACGTGTTCGTGCAGGGGACGCGGCAGGCCTGGAACGATCCGGGGAGCTTCGTGGAGTCCCTTCCCGTCCAGAGCGGCCAGCAGACCAGCGTCCAGCGCTACCAGGCGGGATTCCGGATCGGCGGGCCCCTCGTCAAGAACCGCTCCTTCTACTTCCTGGCCTACGAGCACCAGGAGGCGAGCGACGTCTTTCCCTACACGGGGGTCACCGCCGACGGGGTCCATGGCGGCGTCGTCTCCGGACCGGGCAGCGACGACAACTTATTCTTCCGCACTGACTTCAACCTCACGCCGGCCCACGCGCTCATGGTGCGGCTGTCCGCCGACGACCGCACCACGAGCATGCTCAACGTCGGCGGGATCACGACGCCGGAGCGCGGATCGCGGGTCGAGGAGAAGGACTATCAGCTGGCCGCCTCGCTCACCTCGATCCTGTCGCCGGACCTGCTCAACGAGGCACGCCTGCTCGTGGGGAGCTCGAGCTTCGACCAGTACGGCAATTCGACCCTGTCCGGGGTGGAGCGCCCCTCGGGGGCGTTCGGCGGCGGGAACTTGAACCAGCAGTATCGGGACGAGGACCGCGTCGAGATCCTCGACAACCTCACGCTCCGCCACGGCGCCCACACCCTGAAGTTCGGCCTGGGGGTGACCCGCTCGACGACCCGCATCGACACCCTCTTCAATCCCAACGGGAATTTCACCTACGACACCGACCGTCCGTTCGAGCCTGGCGACGGATACGTGCGCGGGAGCAACGACTGCTACTACGCCGGGCTGCCCCCAGACCCGTGCGTCGGCGTTCCGGGGCTGGACGACGACGGGGACGGGCTCGTCGACGAACCCCCGGATCCGGATACGTACGCCGTCGTCTACCAGCTGATCTTCGGCCAGCCGCACGCCGAGTTCCCGGATACGGAATACGCGTTCTTCGCCCAGGACGGCTGGCAGGTGGGGCCGAGACTGCTGCTCGACTACGGCCTGCGTTACGACCTCAGCACCTTCCATCTCCCCATGGACGCGCGCGTGGACTCCACGGTTCCCAACGGCGGGGCAGGGGTCGACAAGAACAACGTGGCGCCTCGCTTCGGATTCACCTACGCGCCCACGCCGGGGGGACGGCTGCTGATTCGAGGCGGCGCCGGGATGTTCTACGGCAAGATGGTGCTCGGGTTCCCCGCCGTCGCCGCGGTGACCTCCCAGACCAAGATCGGTCTGACCTTTCCCGAGGGGTTCGGCTTCGAGTTCACCGAGAAGCTCATCGAGGAAGAGGGGATCGACGCCGTCCTGCCCGACGTCGTCTTCCCCGAAGAGCTGATCATGCAGTTCTCGACCGGCACGGAGCTGGACACGCCGTACACCAACCAGTTCAATCTGGGCCTCGAGTGCGCGGTCGGAAGCCACGGGGCGGTCTTCGCCAACGCGATGCGGGCCTTCGGCTACCACCAGCCGCTGTTCCTCGACCTCAATCCGCCGGTCGGAACGCGCCCGCCCGGGATCCCGAATCACGTCGCGGACCCGAACGTCGGGTCGATCGCCGCGATCGTGACCGAGGGCCGGATCTGGTACTCGGGGCTGGACCTGGGCTGGCGCTACAAGAGCGAGCGGGCGTGGTGGGCGGCGACCTACACGCTGTCGAAAGCGATCGACGAGGGGCCGGATCCGCTCACCGGCGGCGTGTACATCCCGCCGGACTCGGGCGATCTCGCCAGCGAGAAGGGGAGGGCGGATGCCGACCGCCGGCACCGGCTCGTGCTGTCGGGGGATTTTCCCCTGCCCTGGATGGGGCTGCGCGCTTCGGGCGTCATTCAGATCGCCTCCGGCACGCCGTTCAACGTGACCACCGGCCAGGACAACAATCTGGACGGCATGACCACCGATCGTCCGGCGGGCGTCGGAAGGAACACCGGGGCGAAGACCCCGCTCGGGCCGGTGAACGATCTGCGCGCGGAGGCGGGTCTGCCGCCGGTGTACTCGCTGAGCGAGCCGACCCTGGCGCAGGTGGACCTGCGGGTCTCCCGTCCCTTCTTCCTGAACAACCGCAAGACCGGAAGCGAGTTCTTCGTGCAGGTCTTCAACCTCCTCAACCGCTTCAACGGCGGGCCGGTCGAGGGCCGCGTGACCTCGACGGACTTCGGACGCCCCGTGGGCCAGGCCGGTCCCCCCCGCATCTTCGAGATGGGGCTCAAACTCGGGTTCTGACCCTCGCGGCGTGGATCCGCGGCGCGAGCCGCCGTATGATCACGCGGGGAGCGACGAGCCCTTCCCTCCCCCGGGAGAGCGATGAGACGGGTGCCTCGGAGCGTGGTCGCCGTCCTCGCCGGGGCGCTGGCGCTGGCGCCCGAGCGCCCGCCCGCTTCGGGAGCGGCTGCCGGGCCCTGGGTCGAGCTCGAAGCGGGGCTCGATCTCGCCGAGTTTCCCGCGAGCGCCGGGGCGCAGGGGGGCGAGGCGGTCATTCGCGTCGTGCGCGTCGATCCCAAGCGCTACGTGTTCCAGCTCCTGAACGCCTCGGCGCCCGGCCAGGGGCTCTCGCTGACGGCGCGCGAGTGGTCCCTGCGCAACGGAATGCACGCGGCGATCAACGCCAGCATGTTCCAGGAGGATCTGCGCACGAGCGTCTCGCTGATGCGCACCCGAAGCCACACGAACAACCCGCGAGTCTCCAAGGACATGACGATCCTGGCGTTCGACCGGCTGGATCCCGGCGTGCCCGAGGTCCAGATCATCGACCGGGAATGTGACGACTTCGGGGCGCTGCGCCGGCGCTACGGTTCGCTCGTCCAGAGCATCCGCATGGTCTCCTGCAACGGGAGGAACGTCTGGAGCCCCCAGACGCGCCGCTTCAGCATCGCCGCGGTGGGTACCGACGTCGAGGGGCACGTTCTCCTGATCCATTCCCGCATCCCCTTCAGCGTCCACGATTTCGTCGACGTCCTCTTGGCGCTTCCGCTCGGCCTGCGACGCGCTCTCTACGTCGAGGGAGGTCCGGAGGCGCAGATGTTCGTCCGCGGTGGAGGGAAGGAGTACGAGTTCGTGGGGGTCTACGAGAGCTCGTTCGTGTCCCGCGACGACAGCCCGCGGGCCTGGCGCGTGCCGAACGTGATCGGCGTGGCCCGCCGGCCGGATCCCTCCGCACGCGTCCCGGGACACTGACGCGATCGCCCTGGGGGGCGTCCTCTTCGCGACGGTCCGAAGCCGGATGCTAGAATCCCGTGACGGCGGCCGGGGAGACGCAGGGAGGCGCGAGGGGATGTCCGAGTTCATCTGGAGCTTCAAAGAGCTGGAGCGGTTCACGCGCTGGGAGGATCCCGAGGTCCGCTACTGGGCCGTGGATCGCCTGATCCGCCACTATCCCGACCAGTGTTGCGATGCGATCGCCGGCTTCCTCCTGGACGATCACGACGCCACTCCGGGAGCCGTGGCACGGCACCTGGGGGAGCGGGGTGGGGCGCAACACCACGCGGTCCTGCTGCGGGGCTTCCGTCTGCTGCGCGGTCTGACCCCCGGCCACTGCCTGCAGGCCCTGGCGAGACTCGGCTATCCGGGCACGGTGGACCTGGCCGGATCGGCGCTGCAGCGGGGAGACCTGGCGGAACCCGCCCTGGCGATCATCGCGGAGGCGCTGGCGGATCTGGGCACGGCCGCCGCGCGGGACATGGTGCGCGATTTCGTGACGCGCCGGGAGGAACTCCTGGGCGAGCCCGCAGCGCTGCGCGGGATGCTGAAGGTCGTGGAAGCCGCGGAGATTCCCGACGTCCTGGCCCGCTTCCTCAAGGCTCTCCAGTGGCGCGGCGCGCACCGCGCGGGCGAGGGGTTCCGCACCCTGATGGACGCCCTGCAGATCGACGACGCCGGCTGGTGCTTCCGCACCGGCCCCTCGGGCAGGATCGAGCTGCGAAAGACGATCAAGGCCGTCGAGTCGGGTTACGACTGCGATGTCCTCGCCGCGATGGGGGAGGGGACGATCAAGCACATCGCCCAGCGCTTCCGGGCGGGCGACCTCGCGGAGATCGTGCGCTCGATCGCCGACTGGACACGGGCTGCGGCCGCCCGGCTTCCCCGGGACCCCGAGGACGATCTTCCCCCGCGCATCTCGGCGGCGGTCTCCTGCTTCACGACGCAGTCGATGCTCGACGACGTCGAGCGGCTCGGGCACCAGTTCCAGCAGTGGGTCCTGGGGTTCCAGCTGTCCGCCGCGTTCGCGGTGGCCCGGTACCGGAACACGGCGCTCGAGCTCCAGCGCGCGCGCGGTGACCTGGATCGGCTCCTCAAGCTCGCGGAGGTGGAGACCGCATTCGTCCTTCCGGATCTACCACCGGCGATCGCGGTCCTGTGCAAGGAGAACCCGGAGCGCGCGCGCAGGGCCCAGGAGTGGTGCCTGCGGATGCTCGAGGCGCAGGGGCCGTTCTTTCCCAAAGTCGTGGCGCTCGAGACGCTCGGCGAGCTGCAGGCGATTCATTTCATCCCGGAGATCATCGAGTATCTCTCCGACGAGAACTCGTACGTCTACGGGGCCGCCGAGCGCGCGCTGTCCCGGATGGGGGAGGCGGTCGTGGACCCCGCGCTGGCACGCATCGATGCGGGAACCATCGATCCCGATGGCGCGCACAGTCTGCTGGTCCTGCTCTGCGATCTGGGGACCCGTGCCGCCTACGAGGCCGTCGCCTCCCGGCTCGACTGGTTCATGGCAGAGATCGGGGCCGGAACGACGGCCGAGTGGGTCAGCCTCTTCGGCGTCGAGGAGCTCATCGATCCGCTGCGGGACTGGCTGGACGAGGATACGGCGATGGTCGGGCAGGGGCTCCTGCTCCTGGGGGCCATCCACAACGTGCGCATCCCGGAGGAAGAGGACATCCTGCGCGCGATCGAGGACGAGCGGGTTCGCCAGGCGCGGGACGAGCCGGAGGAGGACGGGGCTCCGGGCGGCTCGGAGAAGGAAGGGGACGACTACGTGATGTGACGGTCGCACCCGGCGCCGACCGCCTCTGGAGAACGACCCGCCCATGCCCAGATCCGCCGTCGAATCGATCCGCAACATCGGAATCATCGCCCACATCGACGCGGGCAAGACCACGACCACGGAGCGCTTCCTGTTCTACGCGGGCAAGAGCCACAGGATGGGGGAAGTTCACGACGGACAGGCCATCATGGACTTCCGCCGGGACGAGCGCGACCGGGGGATCACGATCTCCGCCGCGGCCACGACCCTGCGCTGGAAGGACCACCAGATCAACCTCATCGATACGCCGGGCCACGTGGACTTCACCGCCGAGGTGGAGCGGGCGCTGCGGGTCCTGGACGGGGCCGTGGTGATCTTCGACGGCGTCGAGGGCGTGGAGCCGCAGTCCGAGACGGTGTGGCATCAAGCGGATCACTATCAAGTGCCGCGCATCGCCGTCGTGAACAAGATGGACCGGATCGGGGCCAACTTCGACGGGGCCGTGCGCTCGATCCGCGAGCGGCTGCATGCCCCGGCGATCCCCGTTCAGTTTCCGCACGGCTCGGCGGAGACGTTCTCGGGGATCGTGGACTTGGTCGAGGGAGTGTACCTGCGCTTCGATGCGTCGTCGCAGGGCCGCGAGGTGCACGTCGGCGAGATTCCCGCAGAGCTCCAGGAGGAGGCGCGGCGGCGGCGCGCGGAGCTGGTGGAGATGCTCGCGGAGCTTCACGATCCGCTGGCGGAGCGCTGGCTCGCGGAGGCGCCGATCTCCCCCGGAGAGATCCGCTCCGCGCTGCGAGCCACCTGCCTCTCGCGGCGCGCAGTTCCCGTGCTGGGCGCGGCGGCCCTGCGCAACGCCGGCATGCAGCCGGTCCTGGACGCGATCTGCGACTACCTGCCATCGCCCGTGGACATTCCGCCGGTCGAGGGCAGCGATCCGCGGGACGGATCGCACACGCAGCGTCCGCCCTCGCCGGACGCTCCGTTCTCCGCTCTCGTGTTCAAGATCGTCGCTGCCGAGTCGGCGGACCTGTTCTACCTGCGCGTGTACTCCGGGAAGCTCGAGGCCGGGGAGCGGGCACTCAATCCGCGCACCGGCGAACGGGAACGTCTGCGCCGGATCCTGCGGATGCACGCCGACCGCGGCGAGGCGCTGGACCGGATCGAGGCGGGAGACATCGTCGCCGTGGCCGGACTCCACCGCTCGGCGACCGGCGACACCCTGTGCGACGAGTCCGCCCCCGTCCTGCTGGAGCGCATCCGCTTCCCGGACACCGTGGTGGCGGTCGCGGTGGAGCCGCGCACGACGGCGGACCGGGACCGCCTCGGGGAGATTCTGCAGCGTGTGCAGCGCGAGGACCCGACCCTCCGCTGCTCCGTAGATCCGGACACGGGCCAGACCCTGCTCTCGGGGATGGGCGAGCTGCACCTGGAGGTCGTCATCCGGCGCATGGAGCGCGACTTCGGGGTGGAAGTGCTGTACGGGAAGCCGAGAGTCTCCTACCGGGAGACCGTGCACGGCACCGCTTCGGGCGCCGCGGAGTACCGGCGCCAGGTCGGAGGAGACAACCTGTTCGCGCGGGTCGAGGTGGGGGTCGAGCCGCTGGAGAGCCACGGGGCTCCCGTGGAGGTATCCGACCGCATGCGTCCGGGCACGCTGCCCCGGGAGTATCTGCCTGCGATCGTCGAATCGCTCCATAACGCGGCGGGCGGGGGAGGGCTGTACGGCTACCCGGTCACGGGTGTGCGCGTGACGCTGCTGGCGGCGGCGTACGACGAGGTCGGACAGCCGGAGATCGCACTGAACTCCGCCACGAGCCTGGCGTTCCGGGAAGCGCTGCGCCACGCGGGGGGTGTCGTGCTGGAACCGTACGGCAGGCTCGAGATTCGTGTCCCCGAGGAGTACCTGGGAGCGGTGGTCAAGACCCTGAACCAGCGTAGAGCCGTGGTCGAGGACACCCGGTTCCAGCGCGACCGGGTGCTGATCCGCGGAGTGGTCCCCATCGGCGAGATGTTCGGCTACCTGACCGTGCTCCGCTCCCACTCCCAGGGCCGCGGCTCGTTCTCGCTCGAGCCTCTCGACTACCGGCCGGTTCCGGAGAATCTCGTCGCACTCCACCACGAGCGGCTCTACGGATAGGCGCAGCGCCCCTTCACGCGCTTGACAGCCTTTCTCGGGGGTCTTATAGCCTCGGCGCCGAACGCACTTCCCGGCACGCCCGGGCGGAACGCGGGGCGGCAGATGAGGAGGTGGAACCATGACTCTCGTTCGTTGGGAACCGTTTCGTGATCTGGTGGGGATCCAGGAGAGGTTGAACCGTCTGCTCTCCGAGTCGATGGGACGTACGAACGTCGACGAGGCCTTCGGAGCCTGGGTGCCCCCGGTGGACATTTTCGAGAAGGGCGACGATCTTGTCATCCGGGCCGAGCTCCCGGGCGTCGACAAGAACGACATGGACATTCGCGTGGAGAACGGGGTTCTGCAGATCCACGGCGAGCGGAAGCCCGATGCGGACATGGCGGAGGGATCCACGTACCGCAGGGAGCGGGCGCACGGGAATTTCACGCGCAGCTTCGCGCTCCCCACGACGGTGGACGCCAGCAGGGTCGTCGCGAAGTACCGGGACGGCGTGCTGGAGGTGACGATCCCCAAGGCAGAATCGGCGAAGCCGAAGAAGGTCCAGATCGAGCTTGCGTGAGATCGAGATCGCCGCGATGCCCCGGGGTCGGAAGCGGCCGGCCCCGGGGCTCGTGTTATTGTCTAGAGGGATCTGGGGACCCGCACGAGGCCCGCGCGTGCCCCCCGCACCCATGAGGATTCCACGTGGATAACATCGTGATTCCTTCCGAGATCGGGGTTCTGCCGCTTCGCAACAGCGTGCTGTTCCCGCACGCGATCATGCCGATCTCCGTGGGTCGCAGGAAGACCCTCAACCTGCTCGACGACGTCGTGGGCGAGAGCAAGGTGATCGGCGTCGTTTCGCAGAGGAATCCCGCGGACGACGACCCGGATCCCTCGGCCATGTACCGGGTCGGCACCGTCGCCCGAATCCTCAAGGTCGTGAAGCTGAACGGGAACAACGTCAACCTGATCATCCAGGGGCTGAAGCGGATCCGCGTCAATCGCTTCACGGCCACCGAGCCCTTCATGAAGGCCTCCGTGACGAGCTTGGAGGAGATCCTGGAGCGTGGCGTCGAGCTGGATGCCCTCGTGCGCAGCGTGATCGAGCAGTTCCAGAAGCTGGTGCAGATCTCGGCGAACATCTCCAACGATCTGGGGGAGATGGTCCTGTCCGCGGGCGCGGGGGATCCGGTCCGCCTGAGCGACCTGGCCGCGTCGGTTCTGAACATCTCCGTGGAGGAGAAGATCGGGCTTCTCGAGCGCAACAACGTCAAGGACCGCATCCAGAAGCTGATCGCGATCGTGACGCGGGAAGTGGATCTGCAGGAGATCTCCAGCAAGATCCAGTCGCAGGTCGCCGACGAGGTCGGAAAGACCCAGCGTCAGTATTACCTCCGCGAGCAGATGAAGGCGATCCAGAAGGAGCTGGGAGAGGACGACGACCGCGCCCAAGAGGTCGACGAGCTCCGGAAGAAGATCGAGGCGTCGGGCATGCCGGAGGAGGTGCGGAAGGTCGCGGAGAAGGAGGTGGACCGGCTCTCCAAGATGCCTCCGCAGGCGGCGGAGTACACCGTCTCCCGGACCTATCTGGACTGGCTGGTCACGCTGCCGTGGTCCGCGGAGACCGAGGACAAGCTCGACGTCCCGGAGGCGCGACGGATCCTCGACGAGGACCACTACGATCTCCAGAAGATCAAGGACCGCATCCTCGAGTACTTGGCCGTGCGCTCGCTCAAGAAGGACCTGAAGGGGCCGATCCTGTGCTTCGCCGGGCCTCCCGGCGTCGGGAAGACGTCGCTGGGCAAGTCGATCGCGCGGGCCATGGGCAGGAAGTTCATCCGCGTCTCGCTCGGCGGGATCCGCGACGAGGCGGAGATCCGGGGGCATCGCCGCACGTACATCGGCTCGCTCCCGGGCCGCATCATTCAGGGGATCAAGAGGGCCGGCACGAGGAACCCGGTATTCATGCTGGATGAGATCGACAAGGTGGGCATGGACTTCCGGGGCGACCCGTCCTCCGCGCTGCTCGAGGTTCTGGATCCGGAGCAGAACAACGCGTTCTCGGACCACTACCTCGAGGTTCCCTTCGATCTCAGCAAGGTTTTCTTCATCACCACGGCCAACGTCCTCGATACGATCCCTCCGGCGCTGAGGGACCGGATGGAAGTCCTGCGCTTGCCCGGTTACACCGAGGAGGAGAAAGTCGAGATCGCCAAGAGCCACTTGGTCCCGCGGCAGCTCGAGGAGCACGGGCTCACGGCGGAGAGGATCGCGTTCTCCGACGACGGCATCCGCAAGATCATCAACGAGTACACGCGAGAGTCGGGCGTGCGCAACCTGGAACGCGAGGTCGCCCACGTGTGCCGCAAGGTAGCCCGGCGGGTGGTCGAGGGAGAGCAGGAAAAGGCGAACGTGAGCGCGGAACGCGTGGGCGATTTCCTGGGACCGGTCCGGTTCTTTCGGGAGATCACCGAGCGCACGGGCCGCAGCGGCGTCGCGATCGGTCTGGCCTGGACCCAGACGGGCGGAGACATCCTGTTCGTGGAATCCACGCAGATGCGCGGGAAGGGCAAGGTGACGATCACGGGTCGCCTCGGTGACGTGATGAAGGAGTCCGCCCTGGCCGCGCTCTCGTGGCTGCGCAGCAACGCCGCTCTGCTCGGCATCGGCGGGGTCGCCTTCGACAAGGCCGACTTCCACATCCACGTCCCCGCCGGAGCCATCCCGAAGGACGGCCCGTCGGCGGGCGTCACGCTCGTGGTTTCCCTGGTGTCGCTGCTGACCGGTCTGCCGGTCCCGTCCGAACTCGCCATGACGGGGGAGATCACCTTGCGCGGGAAGGTCCTCCCCGTCGGAGGGATCAAGGAGAAGGTGATCGCCGCCAAGTCGGCCGGCGTGCAGCGCGTGATACTCCCGGACAAGAACGAGAAGGATCTGGAGGACGTGTCGAATTCGGTCAAGGAAGCTCTCTCCTTCCATTTCGTGGGGGAGATCGACCAGGTCCTCGATCTCGTCTTCGGCCCCGCGCTTCGGGAGCGCATGAAGCTCGCTCCGCCGGCGGCCGAGGAGGCGGAGCCGGTCGTGAGCGTGGTTTCGGGAGAGGATGTGATCTCGGATCCCGATTCGGAGAGCGACCTTCCGGTTGCGCGCGCCTGATCCGGGCCGCGGGAGCGCGGCGCGAACCGTACTTGCCGCCCGCCAGGTTCCGGCTCTATAATTCCTGTGGCAAGTCGCGTAGAGAGCCTGGAATCCAGGAGGAAGGACCACCCGGGACTGCGACGTTCCGAGGTGGTTTTCTTTTGTGGGCCGGTTCCTCACGCGGGGTGCCCGCGTCAGCGGAAGGTCGTTGGCGCGAACGAAGGTTCGACGGCAAGGAGGTTGGGATCGTGGCCAGAGGAAAGGTCAAGTGGTTCAACAACAGCAAGGGGTACGGGTTCATCGCGCGCGAGGATGGTCCCGACGTGTTCGTTCACTATTCCGCCATCCGCGGTGAGGGATACAAGTCCCTCGACGAAGGCGAGGAGGTCGAGTTCGAGATTACGGAAGGCCCGAAGGGGCCCCAGGCGGAGAACGTGGTCCGTTTGCACTGAGAACGAAGTACGAAGCTCCGGCGAAAAGCCCCGGCGCGGATGATACGCGCCGGGGCTTTTTCTTTATCGGTACTCCTGCCGTCTTGATTCGGACGGAGAGTCGGGGTATACACGGGCCTCCATCCACGGGGCAGGCAAGGAATGTCGGCTGCGGGCGAACGTCCCCGGATCCGGTTGCGTGGGCTGACGAGGCGCGGCTCAGGCGGCGTGCGCGGCGCCGTGCTGGTGCTCGAGGGCTCCTCGGGAGCCGAGCTCCAGCGGGCCTCGGCACTCGGCGCGCTCCTCGCGGACACTTGCATCCTCGTGGCCGTCGACGGCGGGCTCAACACCTGCCGCCGCGGGCGACGGCGCCCGGACCTCTACGTAGGAGACGCCGACTCGACGAAGCGCATCCCCGGCTCGATTCCGTCGGTCGTCTACACGACCCAGAAGGACTTCAGCGATCTCGCGGGAGCACTCAGGGAGCTGCGCAGCCGGAAGATCCAGGTCGTGGTGCTCGCGGGCCTGCTCGGAGGCCGCCTCGACCACGAGTGGGCGAATCTACTCGAGCTGGCGGCGGGATCGGGCTGGTTCGCGGGGATCCTCGCCCCCACCGAGCGCGGGACCCTTCTGATCACCCATCGCGGGTGCCACGCCGTGACCCTGAGCAACCGCACGGTCTCGCTTCTGGCGCTGTCCGCCAACGCTCGGGTCAGCCTGCGCGGCACGCGCTGGACCCTCAAGCGGCATCGAATCGTCCCTGGGTCGCTGGGGCTCAGCAACGTGACGGGCAAGGCGCTCGATCTCGTCGTGCACTCGGGAACCGTCGCGCTCGTCTTTCCCATCGTCCGCGCCGCTCGGAGTTGAGCCGGAACACCCCCGCGCCGGCGGGTCAGGAAACGACGTACAGTCGATCCTGCGGGCGCGAGAGCGGCACGGCTCGCTCCGCCGTAACCACGTAGATCTCCTCGCACGTGGCGATGCCGTGCCCCGGAATGGGAAGGCGCGGCTCGATCGTGTAGCACTGCCCGGCCTCTACGGGCAGGTCGGGGAGATTCCCGTAGCGCTCCCAGCGCGGGCACAGCAGGCCCGCCCCGTCGTGGGCCGTCCTCCCGATCTGATGGCCGAGTGCGTGAGGGTACTCCGGATAGCCGCGCTCCGTGATGAACGAGCGCGCCACGGTATCGATCTCGCCGCCCGGCCGTCCGGGACGCAGCGCGCCCGCCGCAAGGCGGATCGCCTGCACGATCGTATCGAACCCTCGTTGCACCTCGGGAGGCGCGTGGGTCTCGCCCGGCCGCAGGAAGTACCACGTCCTCTGCAGGTCCGAGCAGTAGGCGTTCTTGCGTACGCCGAAGTCCACGTTCATCACATGCCCCGGCTCGATCCGGCGCTCGGTCGGACCCGCGTGAGCGCCGGCGGAGTCGGGTCCGGTGAACACCGCCGGGCAGTGCTCGACGTCCCAGGCGGGCTCGAGGCTCATGCGCAGCATATCCTCGCGGATGAGCGCGGCGACCTCCTTCTCCGTCATGCCCGCCCGCAGGCGCGGGGTGAGCCGCTCGAAGATCTCCTCCGTCGCCTCACACGCGGCCCGGATCCGCGCCTGCTCGCTCGGGGATTTCCGGCCGCGCAAGGCGGCGACGATCCTCTCGGCCGGCTCGAGGCGGGAGGCGTAGGGAGTCCCCTCGAGCACGCTCGCCAATTTCAAGAACATGCCGTGCGTGAGCCCGTCCGCCATCACGTCGTCGAGCGAGTAGTTGACGGCAATGCGTCGCGGGTTCAACCGAGACAGCAGCCGGCGCAAATCCTCGGAGATCCCTCCCACGTAGCCGACGATGTCCCGGTAGTGGCCGTGCATCTCCAGATTCGCACGATCGAGGCTGCCCACGACGGCGATCCGGTCCCCCTGCCTCGTCAGCAGGAAGGCCGACGCCCAAGTGACGCTGGTGCCGACGACGAGATCGAGGCACGGATCGTGGATCGTGTGCGTCTCCCGGACGAAGAGGAGCCAGGCGTCGATCCCGGTCTCCTCCAGGATCCCCGGAACCTGGTCCAGCTTCTCGGAAACCATCGGATCGCCGATCGGCATGGCGGTCTCCCTCCTTCTGCGGCGAAGCGCCCCGGAGAATACTGCGAGCGGATCGCTCCTGTAAACGGCGTGGTACCCGCATCCCTCCCCAACGGATCGGGTGGTCCGGCGGCGGAGGTGTCTTGCCCGGGTCGAGCGCGGAACCTAGATTCCGTCCGGGAGGCGAGGAATGGCAGAAACTCCGAAGCGCGAGGCGCAGCCTCGACAGTCCGCCACGGATCTCCAGGCCAGAACCCCGCTCGGTTCGTTCATCGTGGACGGCCGCGGAACGATCCTGGGGTTCGATCCGGGAATGGAGTCCCTCACCGGCTGGCCGGTCCTGGAGGTCGTCGGACGCCACAAGGACCAGGCGCAGACGCGGATCGATCCGGACAAGGGAGAGTGCTGGAGCCGGACCCGCTCGCTCTACCTCGGCTCCATTCCGCTCCCGGCGCAGTCCCAGCCGGTCGAAGTGAGACTGTGCTGCCGGGATGGGCGGTTCCTGGACGCGGAGTGCGTCGCGACCCGCCTGAGAGGCTCCGGCGACTGGATCGCAGTCACCGTTCATCGAGTGCTCTCGCGCTCCGCCGCCGACGTCGCCGAGAGGGACCTCGACCGCTGTGACCCGGTGACCGGTCTCTCGGGGCACGACGCGTTCCTGCGCAGGCTGCAGGGCTGCCTGCGTTCCGCGACCGCCATCGGGCGGCCTCTGGCCGTCGTGCTCGCAGACGTCGATCACCTGCGCCGCGTGAACGACCGTCACGGTCGCGCTGCGGGAACGGAGCTGCTGCGCAAGCTCGCGGGGATCCTGCGCGCGGAGGTCCCGGACGAGGATCTGGTGGCCCGGGTCGGCGACGACGACTTCGCGATGATCCTGGTGGACGCGGGTCGCGGAGAGGCGAGGCAGGCCGCCGCGCGTCTGCGCTCCACCGTGGAGAAGTTCCGTTTCTTCGGATCCCACGAAAACGAGGAGCCGCTCCACGTGACCTTGAGCCTCGGGGCTGCCTCCTATCCCGCCGACGCGGACAACGCCGCGGACCTTCTGGAGCGAGCGCGGGAAGCGCTGGAGGAGGCCCGGTCCTTCGGCCGGAACAGAGTTTGGTGCTACCTCCGGCGGCCACGGGTGCCGGTGCAGGTCCCGGTGTATTTCGACGGAACCGAGTCGACCCTTCTCGGCTTCAGCCTGGATCTGTCCCCGAGCGGAGTCTTCGTGAAGACCCCCACGCCCGTCGACGTCGGCATGCGTTGCGCGCTCACGTTCCCGCTTCCCGGAACCACGGGCAACGTGCACGTCGTGGGCCGGGTTGTGCGCACGGTGCCCGCGGAATACGCGCCGCCGAGCGAGCACCGCGCACCCGGGATGGGGATCGAATTCGAGCGTTTAGGACCGGCGGACCGCCGGGCGCTCCACGCCTTCTTCCATCAGCACGATCTGCCCACGCGACGTCCCGAGAACGGAACCTTCAGCGTCTAGCAAGGCGCTCTGGCGAGCTACGGGTGCGATGCCGTTCCCGGCGCCTCGCGCGCCGGCTCGGCTCGACCCTGGCCGTACTGCGCGAACAGCCGCCCCCAGGCCGTGTCCCGCTTCCAGCGCTCGAAGATGCGGCGGTCCCGCAACGGCCACCGGTAATAGTCATGGTAGACCTCGGAGCCGAGGATGAAGGCGTGGACCAGGGGAGTGCGGAAGAACAGCTTCTGGAAACGCTTGAGGGGGGAGAACCACAGGAGGTTCCCGATCAGGCTCGCCCCGTTGTCGCCGACGCGGAACCCCCAGGATTCCCCGGACACGTCGTCCCCCACGCAATCGATCTCGCGCGGGTCCCCCGTCCCCAGCCCATCCTCGTGGGCGACGCGGAGATACTCGATCCCGAGGGGATCGAACCCCATCATGCGCGCCGCCACCGCGTCGATGGCGACCTGGTCCGCCGAGGCGAGGATCAGGCTCTTCACCACGGGACGCATCGTGCGGGGCCCCGGGCCGTCGCCGGCGGTTGTGCCGTCCATCACGGCGAAGATCCCGGTGTGGATCTCCTTCTGGATCGCCAGGAGATCCACGAGTGTCCGGTGGATCCAGGAGTGCGTGTAGTGGCGGTGGTCGTGGAGCAGGCCGCCGAAAGCGTTCTTCATGGCCCCCGTCGTCGTGGTGTAGATGTGGCATTTCACGGTTGGCAGGTGGACCACGTTCTTCCCGAAGAAATAGTCCGGGAGCCGGATCCCTTCCGGGAAGATCCGGTCGAGGACGTGTAGGCGGGCCTGGGGGCGGTAGGGGACCCAGTGCATGTCCCGGGGCTTGAAGTTGTAGCGAACCGGTACGCCGTAACGGGACAACACCGGAAGGTAGTGGTTCAGGTCCTCTCCCTTGAACGCGTCGGTCACGACCGTCTGGTTCTGCACGCAGACGAGGTCCTCGAGGCCCGCCGCCCGCAGCGCCCGGATCGTACCCTCGAGCTGCCAGGGGGTCGTGTTCGCGCCGGGGAAGGGGAAGTGCCACGAGATGTTGTCCTTGAGGATCGTGGTCTTACCGGAGGCGAGACTCTCGCGCATGCCCGCCAGAGAGCAGGCGCGCTCGATGTCGTGAAGCACCGCCTCGGGACGCGCTCGAACGACGGCGACCTTGCTCTTCACGGAAAGCACCGTAGGGCAGCGCGAGCGCTCCGTCAAGATTTCAGGCGCGAGCGGTTCAGGGGGGAGGGGCGGCGGAACTTCCCGCGCCGGCGCCCGGAGCGCCCAGGATGGCCTCCAGGACCTGACCCGCGGCGAGGATCCGAGCCCACTGATCCCGCACCAGATGGCCGTTGACCGCCTCGTCGTCCCCCAGCCGGGTCCTCTCGTCGAAGTGGCGTTCGCACGCGGTGAGGCAGGCCACGAGGCGTCCCGGCCAGTTCTCCTCCAAGCGCGGGCAGCGGCCGTCCCGGGCGGCTTGCTGCAGGTCGTCCAGCTCCTGCTCCAGTGGGCGGATCAGCTCGTTCCGGCGCGACCGCCATGCGAGCCGCTCCAACGGGTCCGCGGGTGCTCGCCCGACGAGAACGGGGTCGGCGGACACGCGGAGAGCCTCGACGCGCCGGATGGCGTCGGCGATCCTCTCGAAGCAGCGCCGCTCTGCCCCGGCGCCGCTCGCGCTGGCCGCTGCATCGTCGCGGATGGAGGCGGCGTGCTTCAGGAAGGGCGCCTGCCAGGCGCACGGGTCCGGCAGGAGTTCGCCCTGGGAGGACACGACCGTGACGCGGAACCGCTCGACCGCGTCGAACATCCTCGTGACCCCTTCCGGTGCGCCCGACGGCGCGCCGCGGGACGCGAGCCAGGGTTCGATGAGGGCCGCCGGGGGCGGAGGCGCGGAAACATCGGGCAACGGCGGCTCCGGCGGGACGGGGTCGGGGCGTTCGGGTAGATCGAGCACGACGCTCGCCCGGACCGCACCGCGGTCCGGAAGGGCACGAACGAAGAGCTTCCATTCCCGGCCCGCCGCGATGGTTTCTTCTCCGACGTCGATGTGCAGCCTCTGCGGAGGGGGACCGGAGCGCTGCAAGCGCAGAGGGGGATCCCCGGGCCCCTCGATGCGGAACGACAGTACCCGTCTCCCCGGCCAGGAGGCCAGCACGAGAAGATCTCCCGGGGTATCCACCTGGAACGAGCCCTCGTACGCGGCGTCACCGCGGTCCGGGATGTCCACGGTGTACTCCAGGGACGCTCCCAGCGCTGGAGAGAAGGCGAGGAGACAAACCGCCCCGCGGGCTACCGGCGAGAGGGTTCGCCGCGCCCGGAAGGCACGATCGGGCCCGCGCCGCTCGTCGAGAAAGCCGGGGAGACGCACCTGGCGGAATATAATGCGCCGGCTCCCATGCGGCCACGCACGAGATCGGATGCCTCGACAGGAACGGGCCGGGGCCCGTCGGCCTGGCTCCGCTCGCGGAGGCTGCGGCGCTTCGCGGAGCGCATCGGGACGCCCATCGTCCCCGGCAACCGCGTGGAGGTCCTGATCGGGGGGCGCGATTCCACCCGGGCCATGCTCGATGCGATCCGGGATGCCCGCCGCAGCGTGGCCATCGAGATGTACACGTGGGCCGATGATCCGATGGGGCGGAGGTTCGCGGAGGTGCTGGGAGCGCGTGCCCGTAACGGGATTCCGGTCTTCGTCCTCGTGGATGCCTTCGGGAGCCTGGGAAGCGCGGGCCTTCTGGCCTCCCTCGAGAGAGCCGGCGCGCGCGTCGTCTGGTATCACCCGCTCGCGCCGTGGACGCCCATCTGGTATCCGAACCGGCGCAACCACCGGAAGCTCCTGCTCGTCGACGGCGTGATGGCGTTCACGGGTGGGATCAATCTCGCCGCGTGTTACAGCGACGAATTCGTGGGTCGCGAGGCGTGGCGCGACCTCATGCTTCGTCTTGAGGGGCCCATCGTGCGGCGCATGGCGAGGATGTTCCTGGCCACCTGGGTGCGCTCCGGCGGCAGACCGGACGCGGCGGCCCCCCTCGTCGCCCTTCCGGCCGCGGTGGGCAGGTCGCGGGTGCAGGTCGTGGGGGGCCGTGGCTGGAAGGGGCGAAGGACGCTCCGACGGTCGCACCTCTCCCTGCTCGTGCAGGCGCGCCGACACGTGTTCGTGGCCAACGCGTACTTCGCTCCCGAGGGCTGGCTGCGGCGCGCCCTGTGCCGCGCGGCTCGCCGAGGGGTGCGCGTCGAGATGCTGCTCCCCGGGAAGAGCGACGCCCCGGTCGTCGGCTGGGCTGGCCGCGCGACCTACCGAGCACTGCTCGAGGCGGGGGTCCACATCCGCGAGATGGATCAGGCGGTCCTGCATGCGAAGCTCGCCGTCTTCGACGGACAGGTCATGCTGGCCGGCTCCGCGAACATGGACTACCGCTCGTTCCGCCACAATCAGGAGATGGCCGTCAACGTCTTCGATCGGGAGGCAGCGGCGACGGCTCTGCGGGCGTTCGAGGCGGAGTTCGCCAGCTCCAGGCCGATCAGGCTCGAAGAGTGGGAGCGAAGGTCGTGGGGCCGGCGCCTACTCGAGCGGCTCGCCTACTCGGTCCGCTTCTGGCTCTGAGCGGGGCTACGAGATCACGCGCGACCGGGACTCCCGCGCCGCCGCGTCGCCGTAGGGGCCGCCGGCGGGGACGGGAAGCCGGATTCGATGCAGGAGCCCCTGGCCTTCGCTACTGCGCGCCTCGATCGTCCCTCCCATGGTCTCGACGATGCGTCGCACGACGTACAGGCCGAGGCCCACGCCGTCGGAGCCGGGGCGCGGAGTGAACGGCGAGTAGAGGCGAGCGGCGAGCGACGGGGTCAGTCCGCGGCCGTCGTCGCGAACCGTGAGAACGACCGATCGGTTCGCCGGTTCCGCGAGGACCGAAATCCTGGTCCAGTCCCCCGCGTGCTGGATCACGTTGGCGAATAGCTCCTGGACGACCCAGCGCAGGAGCTCCCGGTCCCCGAATGCGTGCAGCCACCGGCCGTCGCCCGACTCCGAATACAGGAGGTCTCGATCCCCGACCCGCGCGCGGAAGGAATCGATGACCTCGGCGCATGGCCCGCTCACGGGGAGCGAGGTCGGCGTCGGCGCGAACGTGCGCGCGAGGGTCTGGCGGATCTCCTCGACCCGGCGTACCGTGCCGGGATCCCCGGGATCGAGGGGCTGCGGCGAGCGCTCCTCGCTTTCGAGACAATGGAGGACGTACTGCGCCTCTGCCGTCAGACGCCCCTCGAGGAGCGCCCTGGCCTGTGCGGACTTGGCCTGGGCCTTGGCCCGCGTCCCCCGCTCGATCCTCTTCCGGAAGCGGTAGATTCCGACGGAAGCGCCGACGACCACGAACAGCACTGCGACGAGAATCCTCATGTCCGGAGCCCCCACACCGAGCGATGCAAGACGGCCTAGTACAATAGCGGCTCCGGGGTTTTTCCGCGAGAGGGTTGGAGCGGGTGATGGTCCACGTCGACTCGATTCGTCGCCGCTTCGGGGTGCGGGTCCTGTTCGAGGACCTCTCCTGGACCATTCCGCGGGGCTCGCGTCTGGGGCTGGTCGGGCCGAACGGTGCCGGGAAGACGACACTCCTGCGGATCCTGGCGGGGATGGACAGTCCCGACGGCGGGCAGCTGCGCAGGCCGTCGGACCTGCGCGTGGGCTACTTGCCGCAGGAAGTCGAGACGCTCGCCGACGGCAGCGTCCTGGCCACCGTTCTCGACGGATTCGGGGAGCTGCGCCGCCTGACGCAGGACCTCGAGGCCGCGGAGCTGCGGTTGGCCTCGATCGGCCCCGGCGATCCCGCCATCGCGTCCGCGTCCGCAGCGTACGGGGAGCTCCGGCACCGCTTCGAGGCGATGGGCGGTGACGGCGTGGAAGTGCGGGCCAAGACGATCCTGAGCGGTTTGGGGGTCCCCGCGTCCAGCGTCCATGATCCGCTCGCGAGGCTGTCGGGAGGCTGGCGCATGCGGGTCGCGCTGGCACGGCTGCTCCTCGGGTCGCCGGACCTGCTTCTGCTCGACGAGCCCACGAACCACCTGGACCTCGAGGCCACGCAGTGGCTGGAGGGGTTCCTGGCGGGATTTCCAGGGGCGTTCGTCGTCGTGTCCCACGACCGGTACTTCCTGAACCGGATGGTGCGCGGCATCGTCGAGCTCGAGGGCGGGCGTCTGACCGTATTCTCCGGAGGCTACGACGAGTATCTGGCGGCGCGCGAGACGCGCCGGGCCGCGGCGGAGAAGGCGATTCGCGAGCAGGCGCTCGAGGCGGCCCGCGTGCAGCGCTTCATCGAGCGCTTCCGCTACAAGGCGACCAAGGCCCGGCAGGTGCAGTCGCGGATTCGTGCGCTCGAGAAGGTGGAACAGGTCGAGACGCCGGTCTCGACGCGGAGGATTCGCTTCGGATTCCCCGCGGCTCCGCGCTCCGGGGACGTGGTCGCGCGCGCGCGAGGGCTGGCCAAGGCGTTCGGAGCGACGGTCGTCTATCGCGAGGCGAGCTTTCTGATCCGCCGTGGGGACCGAGTCGCCCTCGTGGGTCCGAACGGAGCGGGAAAGTCGACTCTTCTCAAGCTGCTGGACGGGCGCGTGGCACCGGACGCCGGCTCTCTCGAGCTCGGACAGAACGTGATCGTCCAGTACTACGCGCAGCACCAGCTCGACGCTCTGGATCCGCAGCGCAGTGTGCTCGAGGAGCTGCAGCGGCGCGCCGAGCCCGGCATCACGCAGAAGCTGCGGGGGATCCTCGGTCGCTTTCTGTTCAGCGGCAACGACGTCGACAAGCGGGTCGAGGTCTTGAGCGGCGGGGAGAAGGCGCGGCTGGCTCTGGCGGCGATGCTGATCCGTCCGGCCAATCTCCTGCTCCTCGACGAGCCCACCAACCACCTGGATCTTCGCAGCCGCGAGGTCCTCGAGGAGGCGCTGGACGAATACGACGGGACGATGGTTCTTGTCTCCCACGATCGCTATTTCATCAACCGCGTCGCGAATGCCATCGGCGAGGTCGGGATGGGCGCCGTGGACATCTATCCCGGTGATTACGACACCTATCTCGAGCGCCGCGCCTCCCGCGCGGCCGCGGATCCTTCTGCCCCACCGGATTCGGCGAAGGACGAGGCGCGCCAGCGCGAGCGGGATCTGCGGCGCATCGAGGCCGAGCAGCGCAACCGGCGCTACCGCGAGCGGCGCGCCGTCGAGGAGCGCCTGGCTCCGATCGAGGCCGCCATCGCCGCGCTGGAGGCGCGCGTCCGGCGTCTCACGGAGTTGCAGGCCGAGCCCGACACCTATCGCGATTCCGAGAAGGCCCGCTCCGTCGGGCGCGAGAAGGCTGAGGCCGAGGAGCAGCTGGCAGGACTGTACGAGAGCTGGGAGGCGGTCGCCTCGGAGCTGCACGGCTCCTGACCCGGCTCGGACCGCTCAGAGTCTCCGGCTGCGCTCCAGGATCGTGCGCAGGTTCTCGACCGTCTCGCCCTTCTTCCGCTCGGAAATCCCCAGGATCTGCTGGAGGGCGTCCGCGATGTGGGGGATGTACTGCTCGATGTACGAGCGCTTTTTCGCCTCCTCCGCCACGCGCCGACGGTGGCGCACGAAGGCTCCGAGCTGCCGCCCCGCCTCCTGGAGGGCCAGGCGGATCTCCCGCACGATCTCCGGGTAGGAGGCGACCGCCTCCTTCGACTCGGAGGTGAACGGCACCCAGACCGAAGCCATGTGGACCAGGAGCACGAGGGGGCCCGAGGGCAAGGCCCCGCGCCCCTGCTGGAGGCCGTAGTTCCGCCAATCGATGGAGAGGACGGCCTTGGTGATGGCGCATGCGGACTGCTGGTACTGGAGCGGGACGCGATTCGCGAACCGGAACAGGTCCGCGAGCTCCTCTCCCGGCAGGCGCCCCCCGTAGGCCAGGCCGACCTCGATCTGGAACGGATTCCCGCGGTACACGGCCGGGGGCCGGGTCACCGCCATCACGTAGTCGGCGCCGAGCCGCTCCTCGAGGCCCTTGCGCAGCAGGTCCTCCCCGATCGGCGACAGGCACGCGGTCGGCGGAGCCATGATCTTCACCTTGGGAATCGCCTGGAAGAGCAGCTCGACCTGTCCGGCCGCGAGGGATCTCGGGCGCGCCTCGGGGCGCAGGCCCGCGACGCGGCAGATCTGCTCGGCCACCGTCGGGCCCACGCGGGAGAAATCGCTCATCAAAGCGCCGCGGAGATTTCGCGCCTTGGTCTGTTGCAGCATCTGCAGCAGGATTCCGAACTCCACCCCGTGGGGGTGAGGCTTGATCTCCCGCGCTTCCCTCGGGAGCTCCGTCGTCGCGCGCTCGAAATGCTGGGGCGGCTCCTTCGGGCGGGCGTAGCGGATCGTGGCGTGGGGATTGGCGAGGACCGTCTGCTCCACATAGTCGTCCACGGAGCGGCGCCCCTTCTTGTAGACCGCCTCCAGCTCGATCTCCACCCGGGTGCCGTGCGCTCGCTCCCATTCCACCGGGGTGTCCTTCTGCACGACCGGGGCGTTCTTCTGTGTATCGATGGCGATCTCGAACAAGTGGGCAGGCTTCTTCGGCTCCGTGCGCGACACGATGCGAACCGGGCGGCCGGTCGTGAGCTGGCCGTACATGCCAGCCGCCGAGATACCGATCCCCTGCTGTCCACGCTGTTGTTTGAGCCGGTGGAACTTGGAGCCGTAGAGCAGCTTTCCGAAGATCTTGGGGATCTGCAACCGGACGATCCCCGGGCCGTTGTCCTCCACCGCGACGCGGTAACGGTTCTCCGCGAGCTCCGAGATCTCGATGGACAGTTCGGGCAGGATCTGAGCCTCCTCGCATGCGTCCAGGGAGTTGTCCACCGCCTCCTTGATCGCCGTGAGCAGGGCCTTCTGGGGGTTGTCGAAGCCCAGCAGGTGGCGGTTCTTCGTGAAGAACTCCGAGATCGAGATCTCGCGCTGGCGGGCCGCGATCGTCCCCGCGGTCTCGCGCGGCGGCCGGCGCGGTTCCGCGCGTCGGACCGCGCGGGGAGCAGGCTCCGGCACAACCCGAGTGCGATCCGACACTCGCACCGCGGGCGCGGTCCCGGGCTCGGCAAACAGGCTGGGCTGGCCGGCGCCCGACACAAGGGAGCGAGGCTTCGTGGCCACGAGCGAGACTCCTTGTCCTCGCGCGGGATTGTAGCAGCAGGCGGACGGGAAGTTCCCCGGGGATTCCTCCGTGTCGGGTACAATCGTCGCCGCGCAGAGCAGGAGGGTCGCACATGCGGCCAGTGAGCAACACGGCGGCGAGGTCTGCGGTACTGGCCGCGTCGCTTCTCGCCGCGAGCTGTCTCGCCGGGCTGGCGCTTGCGTCGGCCCTCGAGGCCCGAGGGATCGGCGGGGCGGAGGTGGTGCGTGCCGCCTACGCTCCGCTGTGTCACCAGCTTCCGGCCCGCAGCCTCCACTTCGCGGGCCAGCCGCTGCCGGTTTGCGCGCGCTGCCTGGGCCTGTACGCCGGAGGGTTCGGCGGCCTGTTCCTCGCGTGGCTCATCCCGGCGCTGGGGAAGAGGGCGAACGGCCGCTGGCTCGTGATCGCGCTCCTGCCCACGATCGTCGACGGGCTCGCGCGCGTTCTGGGTTGGCCCGGGGCCGCCAACCTCCCCCGTCTCGTCCTGGCGCTTCCCGCGGGGATGGTGGCCGGGCTGCTCCTGGCGGAGGGGGTCGCGGACCTCGCAGCGCATGGCCCCGCCGGGGCGTGGCGCCTGCTCGGCAGCCATCGTCCGGGGTCTGTTCCGGGCCGCGGCTGAGGCCGAGGAGACGCATGGACGATCGTTCACCCGACATGCTCCGATCCACGCTCACGGCGGGCGTGGCGTTCGGCACGCTCGGGGCGATCCCTTACGTACGCCTGATCAACATCTCGTGCTGTTGCTTGCTCGTCACGGCGTGCGGCTTCCTCGCGGCCTATCTCTACTCGCGGGAGTGCCGTCTTGCCCGGGTCGCGTTCCGGCCCGGGGCAGGAGCCACGGTAGGACTGATCGCGGGGGCGTTCTACGCTCTGAGCCAGACCCTCGTCGGCGCCGTCGTGGTGATCGCGGTGGGCAACGACGACGTGCGCAGGGCCCTGGGGTGGCTGCGGCAGTTCGCCCCGCCGGAGAGCATGGAGCAGATCGACCAGCTCCTGTCCCAGCCCGACGCGGTTCACCCGGCGGGCCTTGTGCTGGAGTTCTTCATGTCGCTCCTGGTGGCGGCGGTCGTGTCCACTCTGGGCGGTCTCGTCGGAGGGACGACGTTTCGCGTCGCGCCCCCCGCCGCAGGCCCGCAGCCCACGGACCGGGACATCGACCGCGAGCCTCCTTCGCTGCCGAACGTCTGACGCGGGCGAGACCTTGGAGCGCGGAGACCCGCGCGGAGGAGGAAACCGGCGATGAGTGACCGTTCACCGGAGATGTTGAAACCCACCCTGATCGCCGGGGCGTGCTTCGGAACGCTGGGCGCGCTGCCCGTCGTGAACCTGCTCAACTGCGCCTGCTGCGCGCTGATCATCTCCTGCGGAGTGTTCGCTTCCTACCTCTTCTCCCGGCAGTGCCGCGTGCAGGGCACCGAGTTCCGCCCCGGCAGCGGTGCGCTGGTCGGTCTCGTGGCGGGCCTGTTCTACGCCATGGTCCATACCCTCGTCGCGGAGGTCGTACGGCTCCTGATCGGTGAGCGGATCGCCCAGGCCGTCGTCGAGTGGGTCCAGAGCATGCCGAGCATTCCCGTCGAGACCCGGGAAACGATCGGCAGGCTCCTGGAGCGATCGGGGGCCTGGACGGTCTTGTCGCTCGTGGCGGGCTTCGTGGTCACCCTGGTGCTCGCGGCGATCTTCTCCACTGCCGGCGGTCTCATCGGAGGAGCGCTGTTCCGCGTGGCGGTGGCGAGGGCCGAGATCCCCCGAGAAGCGTCCGGGGGCGGTCCCGAGGGGCCTCGTCCTCCTGACTCTGCGGTCTGATCGGGGCGCGTGATTCCCCCTCGAGCGCGGACGTCCGGCGGACGTCCGCCGGCGAACGCAGAGCGATCCCGCAAGAGGGAATCGTGGCTTGCGCGCGGCCACGAACGCTGGCCTGCCGGTTGCTTTAAGCCCGGTCGCGGAGGGGGCGTTGCTCCCAGCCGCCGATGCAGGGCACGGGACCCCCGGCGTCGGCGGATCCAATGCCGCCGGGGGCGGGCCGGAGCATCTTGAGGAGGCGGCTCCGGCCCGCTGCCCGCCTATCGTCGGCGAGACGTTCCTCCCAAGCTCGGCAGTATGATAGGGCGCATGAGCTCCGTGGACTCGTCACTCCCGCCGTTCGGTGGGGAAGAAGCCCATGCTCCGTTCCCGTCCGCTCGCGTCGCGGTCCTTCCCGTTCCGTACGAAGCAACGGTCTCCTACGGAGGCGGGACCGCGCGCGGACCGGAAGCGATCCTGCGAGCCTCGACCCAGGTAGAGCTCTACGACGAGCAGATGCGTTTCGAGCCTCACCGGGCCGGGGTGTGGACAGACCCGCCGCTGCCGGTGCAGGGGATGCCGGGACTGCGGGCGAGCCGGCTCATCGAAACCCGGTTCGGTGAACTCATGGATGCGGGCAAGTGGGTCGTGATGCTCGGCGGCGAACATTCCATCACGCCGGGGGGGGTCGCGGCGGTCCGCCGCCGGTTTCCGGACCTGCACGTCGTTCAGCTCGATGCCCACGCCGACCTCCGGGAGTCCTACGCGGGAGACCGCTACAGTCACGCGTGCGCCATGGCACGCTGCGCCGAGCTCGCCCCGATCCGGGCCATCGGCATCCGCAACTACTCGCTGGAGGAGGCGCAGTGGATACGCCGGGGGATCCCCGGATACGCCGCGATCCACGCCTGGGAGATGGAAGGCGAAAGCTGGATCGAGCGGGCCCTCGACGGGCTCGACGGCAAGCCGGTGTACCTGACGGTAGATCTCGACTATTTCGACCCCGCCGTGATCCCAGCCACGGGCACGCCGGAGCCGGGCGGGGGAGCCTGGTGGCCCACGCTGCGGTTTCTCGCGGCGCTGTTCGAGCGCGTCCGCGTCCAGGCCTGCGACGTCGTGGAGCTCGCCCCGGCCGTCGGCCTGCACCATGCGGATTTCGCCGCCGCTCGCCTCGTGCACAAGCTGATCGGACTCGCCTGTCGCCGCTGGGGGATCGGCCCGTCTTGACACCCGGGTTGCCCGCTCCCTAACTTAGGATCACGATGATCACCGGGTTCAACACCGACGTCGAGTACGAGGGACGCGTCTACCACGTCCAGACCGAAGACAAGGGTAGCCAGAACCCCGTGGTCGAGAGCCTGGTGTACAGCGGCGGCGAGATCGTGGGGTCACGCCGAGTCTCCTATGTCGAGCTCGTCCAGTCTTCCGAGGCTTCGGAGGAGGAAGTCCTGAGGCGGATGGAAGGCCAGCACCAGACCCTGATCCGTGAGATCCGCAGCGGCCGGTTCGACCCGGAAGGCCCCAGGCCGTACGGCTCGCTCATCGTTTCCAACCAGAGCCTCGACGAGGTCGTGCTGAGCTTTCTCGCTCGCGAATCTGCGGCCGGGCGGATTCGTATCGAGGTGACCGGACAGGAGGCCCTGGAGGAGGGCAGCAAACCTCCGCTTCGGGTCCGGGTCGTCGCCGAGACGTCCAACCGTCCGGTGCCAGGCGCCCGGGTCGCGCTCAAGATGATCTCCACGCTCGACCGCTCCCAGGACCTTTTCTGCGGCGAAACGGATCCCGAGGGCTGGGTCGAAGCGGTGCTGGATTTGCCGGTGCTGCAGAACGGCCGCGCGGCGATTCTCTGCCAGGCCGAGGTCGGGGACAGCAGCGCGGAAACCCAGCACCTGCTGCGAAAGCGAGAGGCGTCGCCCGGAACCTAGACCGGCCTCCGGGCCGCCCGCGCTCGCGCCATCTCGCGCTCGATCTCTCTCTCCCGGCTCGCCTCGCGCTTGTCGTGGCTCTTCTTGCCGCGGGCGAGGGCCACCTCGATCTTGATCCGGCCGCTCTTGAGGTACAGGCGCGTCGGGACCAGCGTCATCCCCCCGGTTCGCGTCTCCCGGTCGATCTTTCGGATCTCGCCCGCATGCAGCAGGAGTTTTCGGGTCCGCACCGGGTCGACGTTGTCCCGGTTTCCCTGCCGGTAGGGGTTGAAGTGCGCGCTGTACAGGAATACCTCGCCGCGCTCGACCTTGGCGTACGACTCCTTGAGGCTGACCGTCCCCTCCCGCGCGGACTTTACCTCGGTCCCGGTCAGGACGATTCCAGCCTCGAAACGCGTCAGGAGATGAAACTCGTGGGACGCGGCTCGGTTCGTCGCCAGGACCTGACCGTCCGCCCCACCGTGGTCCTTCTTCCTCGTCAAGCTGTGCTCCGCGACGGCGCCGAGTATAGCAAGGGGGCGCACAACCCCTCATGCCCCTCTGCCGCCGATCTCGTGCAATTCGGCGAGCAGCCGGTACAGGGCGGGCCGCTTCATCTTCAGGGCTCGAGCGGCCAGCCGGAGCGCTTCCCTCGCATCGCCCCCCGTCTCGTGCAGCGCCGCCCTCCAGGCCTCCACAACCTCGGAGGCCGGTTCCTGCGCTGGGCCTTCGGGGCGCTCGGAAGCTCCCGGAAAGGCCAACACGATCTCTCCGCGTACCTCCTCGACGCCGAGCGAGCGGATCAGATCTTGCGCGCTCCCCCTCAGGATCGTTTCGTGACGCTTGGTGATCTCCCTCCCCAGGACCAGAGGCCGCCCTCCCAGAATGGTCGCCAGATCCTCGAGGGTCGTCCGGATGCGGTGCGGCGCTTCGAAGACCACTACGCAGCGGGTCTCCCGGCTGAGCTCACGCAGACGCCGCCGGCGCTCGCCGGCCCGGGACGGGAGAAAGCCGTCGAACACGAAACGGTCGGCGGAGATCCCGCTCACGGAGAGCAGGGCGGCCACGGCGGAGGGGCCCGGAATCGGAACGACCGCGATTCCCTCGAGCGCCGCGGAGCGCACCAGGATCGACCCCGGATCGGCGATCCCCGGCGTGCCGCTGTCGGAAACCAGCGCCACGCTCTCTCCGCGGCGCAGGATCGGAAGCACCCGCTCGACGCGCTCCTGTTCGTTGTGCTTGTGACAGGAGACAGTCCGGGCATCGATTCCGTGTCTCGCGAGCAGCTTTCGCGTGCGGCGGGTGTCCTCGCACGCGATGCAGGCCACGGAGCGCAACGTCTCGAGCGCTCGCGAAGAGAGATCGTCCAGGTTGCCGATGGGTGTGGCAACGACGTACAGCGTGCCGGGCATCGCAGGTCCTCAGCTCTTCCAGTCCCGCGGGTAGCGAAAATCCCAGCCGATGGAGCGTGTGGAGAGCTTGGCGATCAGCGGCAGCCGCCGCTTGAACTGCGAGCGGACGATGCGGCGGATGACGTCGTCCACGAGGCGGGGGGCGAAGCCCGCCGCGATCGCGCTACGACGCGAGACCCGGGCGTCGACCAGAAGGGCCAGGAGACGGTCGACGGTCTCGTAGGTGAACCCCAACTCCGCCTCGTCGGATTGACGGGGCCAGAGGTCCGCGGAAGGGGCCTTTTCGCGAATCGCGCGCGGGACTCCGAGGTGCTCCGCCAGCGCGCGGACCTGGGTCTTGTAGAGATCTCCCAGGGGATTGATCGCCGAGGCCAGGTCTCCGTGAAGCGTGCCGTAGCCGAGCAGCAGCTCGGTCTTGTTGCTCGTCCCCAGGACGAGCGCGCCGATCTCCGCGGATCGGTCGTAGAGCAGAATCATGCGGATCCGGGCCATCGCGTTTCCGAGACGCAGCCGACTCCCCGGACGGCTGAGCGCGGAGAAGGCCTCCACCACGGGGGTGATCTCCAGCCGTTCGCCGACGATGCCGAGCTTCCCGAGCACGAGCTCCGCGTGGGCGGAGGAATCGGGGTGACTCGATCGATAGGGCAGGACGACACCGCGCACGGACTCCGGGCCGAGCGCGCGCACCGCGAGGAACGCGGCAACGCTCGAGTCGAGCCCCCCCGAGAGGCCAATGACGACACCGGCCATGCCAGCGCGATGCACCTCGGAACGGATGAAACCGCGCAGGATGCGCGTCGTGAGCTCCGGATCGAGGCCCAGGTCCGGCTCGGTCGCCGCGACGGGACGGGGAGTCTTCCTCATCGCGCCGAGGCGCCCTTCCCCCGCGCGGGCCCGGGCTGTGCTCGGCCTACGCTTCCTTCAGCGCCTCCGGGGAGGTCGTACCGCAGGTCCCGGAGACGCTGCAGTTCCCTGTACATGAGATCGAGATTCTCATCGCGAAGAAGGGGATAGGCGGTGCGCGCCCGGCGCAGCACCTCGGCGTCCAAGTCGACGGTCGCCAGCCCCTCCTCGATGGGAGGCAGCGATCCCACGAGCCTCCCGAACGGATCCGCAACCGTCGACCCGCCCCCGAAACTGAGGCCGTCCTCGTATCCGACACGGTTCACGTACACGATGAAGGAGGTCTGAAATCGCGCGGTCACGCACAGCAGGTCATGCCAGACGGCGACGCTCGTGATCCCTCGGCCGGAACGCGCCCCGCGGGTCGGGCCACAGGATGGCGCGATCAGGATCTCCGCACCTTGCTGAGCCAGGAGCCACGCGCACATCGGATGCCACAGGTCCTCGCAGATCAGGACTCCCACCGGCCCGAAGCGCGTGGGAAACGCGCGCACCCTGTCTCCCGCAGCGAAGTCGCGACCCTCGTCGAACATGCCGTAGGTGGGGAGATACACCTTGCGGTGGATGTGAACCAGGCGTCCGCGCGAAAGAAAGGCGGCAGCATTGCAGTAGCGGTGCCCCGCCGTCTCCTCAACGAAGCCGACCACCACATCCACACCCCGCGAAAGTGCTGCGATCTTACGGAACCAGGGGGAGCCGGCGCGAACCGAGACGTCCGGAACCTGGTCGCGGAGCAGGTATCCGGTCAGAGAGAGCTCGGGGAAAACCACGAGGTCCGCTTTCTCCCTGCGGGCGTGTCGCAGGGTTCGGGCATGGAGATCCAGGTTCTCCTCAAGCTGGCCCAACTTGGGTGCGATCTGCGCGAGGGCGACGCGTAGGGTTTTCACCAGGCCCTCTCCTCGGCGCAGCCGCCGAAATCACTCACAGGCGCGCTGCCGCTCGCAGTCGTCAAGACACTACCACATCGGCCAGACGAGGCTCCACGGCTGCGAGCGGAGAACGCTCCCAGGGTGAAATCGGATGCACCGTGGTCGAATCGCACTCGCTCGGGAATTCTCAGGAGTTCGAATAGATGCGCCACAATGGCCTACCATGGCGCGACCGATCAGGCCCAACTGGCGCAGTACAGTAATCGTTACCATTCCAGAATTCCATCAAAAAATTAAATGAATTACAATAACGAATTTGATAAATATAGTATTCAGATCAAATCCATGATGTATTCTGGACAAAATCGTCTACTTGGGTCGTTGGCCCGGATTTTTCAAGTAGCCGGGTGAGCCGCGGGACAGGCGTAACCGAAACCCACGCCGGCACGTGGGGATTCCTTCCGCGAAGAGGCGCAAAGCGATGGTTCGGAAAGCATTGATGAGCAACGGTTCTGTCGATCTCGTGGGGTCGGGATCGCTCGTGAAGGAGAGCTCCGTGGCGTACGCGGTGGAGCCGCAGTTCCCGCCGCGCCGGCTCGGGGAACAGGAGGCTGCGAACGAGAAGCCGACCGCAGCGATCCTTCCGATCTACCTTCGCGAGATGGGCGCCACGCCGCTGATCGACGAGAATCAGGAAGTCGAACTGGCCCGCGAGCTTCAGGAGGCGCGAGAGGCCATGGCGAAGCTGGCGCTTCGGCTCCCCGCAGCCTGCCGAGAGCACGTCCTCGCCGGAGACAATGCCGGTCCTCGCAGGGGCCGGGAGTGGCCGCTGGACGACATGGAAGCCTTCTACTCCAAGCTGATCCGATACGAGCGGGAGCATCGGGAGCCCAAGCTCGCGACACTCGTCCGCGAAGCGAAGGGCTTCAAGCGCCACGTGGACCACGCCCGGGACGCTCTGATCCTCGCCAATCTCCGCCTGGTCGTTCACATCGCGAAGAAGTATCTGAACCACGGCGTTTCCTTCATGGACCTGATCCAGGAAGGAAACATCGGGCTCATGAAGGCCGTGGAGAAGTTCGAGTACGAGCGGGGGAACAAGTTCTCTACCTACGCCTACTGGTGGATCAAGCAGGCGATCGAGAGAGCGATCGCCGACAAGGCGCGGATCATCCGCATCCCGGTGCACGTGAACGAGAAGATCAAGAAGATCTCGCGCGTGGCCCGGGAGCTCAGCGAGACCCTGGGACGCAAGCCGACGCCCCAGGAGATCGCCAAGAAGCTGCGCATGCCGATCTCCAAGGTCGAAGAGATCCTCGGGGTGGTTCAGGAGCCCCAAGCCCTGGAGGACTTCTCGTCCGAGGAGGATGGCCCCGGATTGCTGCGCTTCGTCGCCGACCCGAACGCTCCCTGCCCGCTCGAGCGGACCGTCGACCGCGAGCTCAAGGAGAAGATCGAGGAAACGCTCAAGGTTCTCAACACGCGGGAGGAGGAGATCGTCCGGCTGCGCTTCGGGATCGGCCGCGACATGCCCTACACCCTCGAGGAGATCGGGCGCGTGATGGGGTTGTCGCGAGAGCGCGTCCGGCAGATCGAGGCCACGGCGCTGAGGAAGATCCAGACCGCCCAGGAATGCCGCGAGTTGCGCGAGTTCCTCTGCTGAGTCGACTGCGCCCCGAGCGCTCCGCGGCAGAGGTGGCCCCGCCGGCAGGGCGCGCCACGCGCGGTCCCCAGGATCCGATCTCGTCAGCCCTGAATCACACGGGCCGGGCCCCATCCGCGATCTTCGTCGATGCGAGGCCGCATTGCCGTGCCATGAGGGGGTTGGCGGTGACTCAACTCGCTGTAAGAACACGACTTAATCATGATCCAATGGCCTGCCTCCTGGATGCGGCAAATCTGCCGCTGCGTTCAGAAGGAATCCGTGGTGAAGCAGGCCGAACACGGGTAGATTCTCCCCGAGCGAACGAGGCTACCCGGGTTGAGGCCATGACGATCTTCGATCTGCGACGCGCCTACCATGACTCCCTCTACAACATCCGGGGGTGGTTCGGAGACTCGGGCCTCTCAGGGCGCCTGACGGTTCTCGATCGCCTGTCGATCCTCGATGCATGGCAGCAGGAGATGGCGGAGTTCTTTGAGAAGAACGGTTACTGCTTCGCCTGCAACCGCCGCCTGGGTCGGTGCCGCTGCCCGAAAGGCATGGAGTAGCCTCGACCCACACGAGAGCCCGGTCGTCAGCCTTGCCAGCCATCCCTTGACAGGCCCGAGGCCACGGGTACACTGCGCACGGCAAGGAGATCGCCACCGAGAACCGCGTAGTGTGGACGTGGATGACGCCCTCGACACCCGGATCGGACGGGCCGACACGATCCGAACCCCTGTTCTAGACGCGGGATAGTCGCCCGATGACCACCCCCAGGGGCACGAGAATCGGCCTTGCGCTCCTGTTCTTCCTGACCCCATGCGACTCCACCTTGCGCGCGGCGGACGCGCGGCCCGGCCGGATCTCCGCCACGCTCTCGTCCCCCGCCCAGGGGCGCGCGGGGGAGGTCCACGTGGAGGCGGACCGGCTCGAGCAGACCCGAAGCGGGGACACGGTGCTGGAGGGCTCCGTGACGCTCCGCGTTCAGCAGTCGCGCATGCAGGCCGACCGCATCAGCTTCCGGGAGAACCGTTACATCGAGGCCGAGGGAAACGTCCTGGTGGTGTGGGAGAGCAACCGGATCTCCGGGACCCGCATGACGTACGACCTCGAGCGGGACGAGGGGGTGATCGAGAACGCGATCGGTCAGGTCGAGCCCGAGTTCTTCTTCTGGGCCGATCGCGCCGAGACGTTCGGAAGCGACCTGATCAAGCTCAAGTCCGCGACGGTGACCACCTGCACGCAGCCGATCCCGTACTGGTCCTTTTCCGTCTCCAAGGCTACGGTCCGCATCGGGAGCTACGCCCATCTGTGGAACCTCCGGCTGAAGGCAGGCCGGGTTCCCGTCTTCTACCTGCCCTATCTCGTGTGGCCCGTGAAGCAGGACCGGGCCGCGGGCCTGCTGTTTCCGGAGCTGGGATCCACCCGGGACCGGGGCCGCGTCATCAGCCAGGGTTTGTTCGTTCCCATGGGGCGGAGCGCCGACCTGACGGTGTTCGGCGAGTACTACACCATCGCGGGACTCGGCGGCGGCGGAGAGTTCCGGTGGGTGCCGAACGACAAGGGGATCGCCCTTCTCAACGGCTTCTACATTCAGGATCAGGTGTACGGCGCGGGCCGTTACCGTGTCACCTATCGCCAGACCCAGGAGTTCGTCAACGGCTTCCGCATGGTCGCGGATGTGAACCAGGTGAGCGATTTCGACTTCTTCACCGACTTCGAGCGTGAGCTGCGGCTCGCGTCGTCTCCGACGATCCTCGGTCGGGTGGAGTTCACGCGCAACGGCCAGTGGACGAGCATCAACATCCGCGACATCCGCCGCGAGCAACTCTTCTTTGATGGCAGCAGCCTGGTCCAGCGGGCTCTGCCGGATGTGGAGTGGCGGGGTCGCAGCCGACGCATGGGACGCACTCCGTTCTACGTCTCCTTCGAATCCTCGGCAGCCTGGATCCAGCAGTTCGGCGACATCAACTCCGACTACTACCGCGTGGACTTCTACCCCACGCTGGCCGCCCCGGTGTCCGGCGTCCCCTGGCTCGACATCACGCCGTCCGTGGCTTACAGGGGCACGTGGTACAGCCAACACCTCTTCCGCGAAGTCGACGGGACGGCAGTGCTCGACGACAGCCCGCTGCTCCGCAGCGTCGGCGGGGCGAGTCTCGAGATCGTCGGGCCGAAGTTCTCCCGGATCTTCCAGCAATCCGATGATCCCCAGGCCCCGAAGTACAAGCATGTCTTCGAGCCGCGATTGGCCTACACGTACCAGCAAGGGGCGAACAACGCCGCAGACGTGTTGGTGTATGACGACGTGGATCGGATCATCTCGGCGCAGAATCTTCTGACCTACGGAATCCGCACGCGCCTTTTCGCGCGGCGCCCCCGAGCCGAACCGCAGATGCGGTCCGTAACCAACGAGCCCATCCTGTTTCCGAACGCCACCTCGGCGCCGGTGTCCGGCGGCGAAGCGTCTCCCGCGGGCGTGCCTGGAACGCGGGACCGGTCCGCGACGCAGGAGCCGGTGGAGATCCTGTCCTTCGAGATCAACCAGGCGCGTGCCGTGGATCAGAACCTGAGCTCGCTGGACGTGAACGGAGACGGCACGGCCGAGACGAGCCGGTACTCGCCGATTCAGGCCGGCGGTCGCTACAGCCCGAGCGAGCGCACGGACATCGATGCCCGGATACGGTACAACGTCGTCGCCAACAAGCTCTCGGAATTCGACCTGGCAGGGAACTTGAGAGGCGAGGTCGTCCAGGCCAGCTTCTCCTTCGTGCGCCGCGTGGGGCTAGGCTTCGTCTCCGGAACGCCGGCCCCCGACGAGACGCAGATGCGCGTCGCCGCTGGGCTAGCGCTCTTCGAAGGCAAGCTGCGGCTCGGCACGCAGGGGACCTACGTGTTCAATCCGCCGCCGGGGCAGCAGCGCAACCCCGACCGCCTGTGGCGCATGGAGTACTACACGCAGTGCTGCGGCTTCCTGGCGGAGTATCTCTCCCGAGACTTCTCCTCGAGCAACGCGCGCCAGGAGCTCCGCTTCACGGTGGATCTGCGAGGGATCGGCAAGCTCTTGGACCTGCACGAAGGACAGGATCGATGACTCCGAAGGCGAGCCGCGAGCGCTGCCTGATCCTTGGGGGAACCGGTCAGCTCGGCTCGGCACTCGCGGAACGCCTGCAGCGTGCGGGCCGTGGCGTGCAGCTGCCCTCGAGGAGCGAGCTGGATCTCTCGCGACCGGAGTCGATCGAATCGACCCTGGAGAGGATCGTCCCGACGGCCGTCGTGAATGCGGCGGCGTTCACGGATGTCGCCGCCGCGGAGGCCCCCGAGGTCCGCGACGAGGTCTTCCGACTGAACCGGGACGCTCCCGCCGCGCTGGCGCGTGCCTGCCGTGCGCTGCGCGTTCCCCTGATCCACGTCTCGACCGACTATGTATTCGACGGGACCCGTCGCAGGCCCTACCGGGAGGACGATCCCACCGGACCGCTCCAGGTGTACGGCCGTTCCAAGCTCGAGGGCGAGTGGGAAGTCCTGTCGACCTACCCCCGGGCATTGGTGATCCGAACCTCCACGCTCTTCGGCCCCGGGCGCAGGGGAAGACCCAACTACGTGGATGCGGTGCTGCGCCAGGCACGCAGCACGCGGCTTCTCGAGGTCGTGGAGCTTCCCGTCGCATCCCCGACCTTCGCCCCCGACCTCGCGGCAGCGGCGCTCGCACTTCTGGACGCCGGTGCGAGCGGCCTGGTCCATGTGGTCAACCGCGGGCAGTGCAGCCGCCTGGAGCTCGCGGGTGCGGTGATCGAGGCGGCCGGTCTGGGGGAGACGCTGGAGATCCGTACGCGTCCCGCTCCCGCGGAGGGTGTGGCGCGGCCGGCATACTCGGTGCTGGAGACGTCGCGCTACGAGGGGATCGTGGGTGTTCCGCTGCGGTCCTGGCGGGAGGCCGTGTTCGAGCACGTGGGGGGCAGCGCGCCGTGAAGGTACTCGTGACCGGGGCTACCGGCTTCCTGGGTGGGCGCGTGGCGGAAGCGCTGCGAGCTTCGGGCCACGAGGTGCGCTGTCTGGTCCGGGAACCGCAACGGGCCGCGTTGCCGCCGACCCTGGACGCGGTCCGTGGAGACGTCACCGATCCCGCGGCGTTTCGAGAGGCGGCATCCGGCACCCAGGCCATCGTTCACTGTGCCGCGCTGGTCCGCAGCTGGACCCGCGACCGCCGGGACTTCGACCGCGTCAACCTGGGTGGGCTGAAGAATGCTCTCGACGCGAGCCGGGAAGTCGGGGCGCGGCTCCTGTTCACATCCTCGTTCATCGTCCTCGGCCCGAGCCAGGGGACGGTGCTCTCGGAGGATGCGTCCAGCTCCGCCCCGCGTCTCCACAACGATTACCAGCGCACGAAGTGGCTGGCCGACCAGCTGGCCCGGCATGCCGCCGCGCAGGGCGCCGCCGTCGTCCGCCTCTACCCCGGCGTCGTGTACGGTCCGGGCCATCTCACGCAGGGAAACCACGTGGTGCGGTTGCTGCTCCAGCATGCGCGCGGGGAGCTTCCGGGGCTGCTCGGCGGAGGGAACCGACGGATCTGCTTCTCGTACGCTGCGGACGTGGCCGCGGGATTCGTCGCCGCGCTGGAACGGGCTCCGGCGGGGTCCGCGTACCTGCTCGGAGGAGAGAACCGCACGGTCGCGGATCTGTTCGAGGCCTTCCACGCGGCGAGCGGAATCGCGCCCCCGCGACGTTCCGTCCCGTTCTGGATGGCCGCCGTGCTAGGCCGCTATCAGAGATGGCGCGCGGAGCTCTTCGGAATCGAACCCGAACTGACCGACGAGGTCGTCCAGATCTACCGCCGAGAATGGGCGTTTTCGTCCGCGCGTGCCGAGCGGGAGCTGGGCTACGCCATCACACCGCTTGAGGAGGGGATTCGCGAGACCGCACGCTGGCTTCTGGCTACCGGGAGGCTCCCGGCGAGCGAACGAGCATGACGCGGGGCCGCGCCGAGCTGCTGCGCAAGGGCATCCACCTGGGAACCGGTGGCTGTGCTCTCCTCCTGCGCTGGCTGCCGTGGTCCGTCGCGGCAGCCCTGGCACTGACCGCCTTGCTCTTCAACCTCTTCGTCCTGCAGCGCCTGACACGGGGAGCGCTCCTCAGAGAAGATGAGCGGCGCGCCGGATGGTCGCGGGGGATCGTCTTCTACCCGTCGGCCGTGCTTGTCCTCATCCTCGCCTTCCACAGCCGTCTCGATCTCGCCGCCGCGGCCTGGGGACTCCTGGCGTTCGGGGACGGCATGGCTACCGTCGCCGGAGTCCTCGTCGGCGGGCCGAGTCTTCCCTGGAACCGGTCCAAGACGTGGTCCGGATCCGCGGCCTTCGTCCTCTTCGGCACCACGGCTTCCGCGTTCCTTCAGGAATGGGTGCGACCGACTTCCTCGTGGACGATCTCCCTGCTCGGCTGCCTCGCTGCGGCGCTGGCGGCGGCGGCGATCGAGTCTCTCCCCGCGGGTGTCGATGACAACATCAGCGTGCCCTTGATCGGGGGAGGCGCCTTGTACGCGGCGTCGCTCGTGGATCCGGACTTGCTTGCCGGGGCCGGGGAAACCGTCGCTGGCAACGCCCCGTGGGGGCTCGCGGTCAACCTGATCCTCGCCTCGCTGGCATTCGCCGGACGAGCCGTCTCACTCTCGGGGGCGGTTCTGGGCACGATTCTGGGCACGGCGCTCTTCGCCATGGCCGGATGGGCCGGCTTCACGGTGTTCGTCGCGTTCTTCGTGCTGGGATCGCTCGCGACACGCGTGGGCTGGCAGCGCAAGGTGCTGCGCGGGGTGGAGCAGGAGGGGGGCGGACGCCGGGGTGCGAGACACGCCTTCGCCAATATGCTCGGGGGGCTCGCGTTCGCGTTCCTATCCCTGGCGAGCCCGGACGCCGAGGGGTTCATTCTCGCGTTCGTGGCTGCCTTCGCGACCGCCGCGGCGGACACGGTGTCGTCGGAGATCGGACAGGCGTACGGGCGGCGGACCTACCTCGCGACGACCCTGCGGCCCGTGCCGCCGGGGACGGACGGTGCCGTCTCCCTCGAAGGCACCGCGGCGGGGATTCTGGCCTCGGCCGTCTTGGGCGTGGTTGCCTGGGGGCTGGGCCTGATCTCCGCTCCGGGCGTACTGCTGGTGGTCGCCGGCGCGTTCGTGGGCACGACGATCGAGTCCTGCATCGGCGCGAGGCTGGGCGGCGCGTCCGGGGTCGCCAACGAGTTCGTCAATTTCGTCAACACCGTCGTCGGCGGGGCGTCCGCCCTCGCCCTCCAGCATCTCCTGGTCCGCTGAGCGCTTCCGCCGCGGAGCCGCGATCGGGCTCCGGCCGCGAGGATCGAAACGCGACGCGAGCAACGCAAGGCTAGAAGAGATAGGCCACGGCGAAGCCGATCTGCGCCACCATCATCATCAAGTACATGTGCGTCCACGAGGGGTGGTTCTCGACTCTCGCCAGGTCGTCGGGGTTCCTGAGGAGCAAACGCACCGTGTACGCGCCCCACACGGACAGCGCCAGGCCCAGGATCGTGAGGATCCACCGGTTGCCGGTCAGGATCGGATGCTGCGGGACGAACGGATCCCTGACCCAGGCGCCCAGCGGCAGCAGAGCCCAGGGAAGGACGAAGAACGGGCTGATCCAGCGAGCCGCGGTGCGCACCCCGTAACGCACCGGCAGCGTCCTGCATCCCGCCGCCTCGTCCCCCTTCATGTCGGAGAAGTCCTTCGTGGAGGAGGCCCCCAGCAGGAACAGGAAGAAGACGAAACCGATGTACCAGGGCTCCACGTGGAACACCGAGCCCACCATCGACCATCCGGCGACCTTCAGCAGGCATCCGCGCGGGGTCGCAATGGTCAGATTGGCGAGGAAGGCATGGGCCTTGGTTCTGCCGAATGCGGGAGCGCTGTACACGAAGGTGAACAGCATCCCGGCCACGAAAATGAAGGTGCATTGATGACGGGAAAGGGGGGCCAGCGCCTTCTCCCCGATCGTCTCGTACGGGTAGGTCACCACCAGCCAGGTGGGGACGACGGCGAGGACATAGAGCGCCACGGCGAAGCGCCACGCCGTGCGCGCCGAGATCTCTCCGGTCACGAGCGGGCGCGTGGGTTTGTTCACACGATCGTTTTCAACGTCGTAGATCTGGTTGATGACGTTGGACGCGGCGTTGAGAAGCGCGGCGCACAGAGAGCCGATCGCGATGGTGAGGAGCACGCTCCCGTCCCAGATTCTGGGGAGTCCTGCGAGCACGCGTGGGTTGCTGGCGGAGCCCCACGCCGTGACGGCCCCGGACACCACGCCGAGCAGCGGCGGAAGAAGGGTGAACGGGCGCGCGAAGCGAGCGTACTCACGTACCGTGCCGGCGAACGGCAAGGACGGCTCAGCCTCCGTGGCGGCCGACGGCCACCCGGGCGGGGCGGAGCAGCCGGTCTCCCATCCGGTACCCTGGCCGGAGCGTCTGGGTCACCTTCCCGTTCTGCTCGGGGTCGTCCACGGGATCGACCCGCACCGCTTCCGCGAGGTTGGGATCGAAACCATCTCCGTCCAGAACGAGGCGCTCGACGCCCTGCCGCTGAAGCGAGGCCAGGAAACGGTCCCGGGCCAGGGCGACGCCCGTGGCCAGCCCCGTGACTTCGCGGACCTCCGCGGCGTGGGCCAGGGCGAGATCCAGGTCGTCCAGGCACTCGAGGAGATCGGCCACGAGCGCTCCGAAGTGGAGAGCGACGCGCCGTTCGACGTCCTTCGAGAGCCTTTCCCGAAAACGCTCCTGCTCCGCCTGGGACTCGCGATAGGCGGCGATGTATTCCAGGAGCTTCTTCTCCGCGGCCTCCGCTCGGGCGCGGTACTCGCCGACCACCGTGGGAACCGTGGAGAGCGTGTCGTTCGAGCCGTCCCCCTCGGCCTCGTCGGTGGGCGGCCGCGCCCAGTGGCGCTTGTCCTCGACGCGGAAGGCCGGCTCGCTTCCTGGCTCGGAGGCGTGACCTTTCGGCTTGGGATCGGCTTCCGCCATGGCTCGAGACGCCGTGCGGGGCTAGCGCCCCAGAAGCCGACGGATCCGCTCCTCCAGAGGAGGGTGGGTGCTGAAGAGGGTCCCGAGGCCCCCGCCGAAGAGCGGGCTCACGATGAACAGATGGCTCGTCGCGGGGGTCGCGTGCATCGGGATCCTTCGGCTCAAGTGGCCGAGCTTTTCGAGGGCCCGGGCCAGCCCGTATGGGTTTCCTGCGATCTGGGCTCCCGTGGCATCGGCCGCGTACTCCCGCGAACGCGAGATCGCCATCTGGATGATCATGGCGGCGATCGGGGCCAGGATCGCCATGAAGAGCAACCCCAGCACGCCTCCCTGGTCGTCGCGATCGTCGCGTCCGCCGTAACCGCCGAACATCGCTCCGAAACGAGCCATCGTCGCGAGCCAGGTGATCGCCCCCGCGATGGTCGCCGCGATCGAGGAGATCAGGATGTCCCGGTTCTTGACGTGTCCGAGCTCGTGGGCAATCACGCCCTCCAGCTCCTCGTCGTTCATCGCCTCCAGGATCCCCGTCGTCGCGGCGACCGCCGCATGGGACGGATTGCGGCCGGTCGCGAAGGCGTTCGGAGAGGGGTCCGGCAGCAGGTACAGCTTCGGTTTCGGAAGACCCGCCCGAGCGACGAGCCGCTCGGTGATCGCGTGAAGCCTCGGTGCCTCCTCGGGCCCGACGGGCTTCGCCCGGTACATCGCGAGAACGATCTTGTCGGAAAACCAGTAGGATCCGAGGTTGAGCACCGCGGCAAAAACCAGCGCGAGCGTGGCGCCCGACGCGCCGCCGAAATAGCCCCCGCACAGGACGATGAGCCCCGTCAGGAGCCCGAGCAGAACCGCCGTCTTCAAGTAATTGCTGGCACCCATTCTCGTGTTCCCTCTCGCGTCAGCGCCCGCCTCATGGCGAGCGCAGAACATTCTAGCGCACGTCCGCGCCGCCTACTTGACCTCCACCTGCAGCGGCGCCTTCGGCTCCTCGCGCCTCTTGGGGAGGACGATTTCCAGGACGCCGTTGCGGTAGGTCGCCTCGATCCCCTCGCGGTCCACCGAGACGGGGAGGCCGATCCGGACGCCGAAGCTTCCCGCGGGGCGCTCCAGACGCAGATAGTTGTCCCGCGAGATCGCCGCATCCCTCCGGCGCTCGCCCCGGAGGACCAAATCTTGCCCCTCGATCTGAACCCCTGCCGCGGAGCCCTCGATTCCCGGTAGGTCCGCTCGCACCACGTAGCGATCGGCCTGCTCGAAGAGGTCTACGGGGGGACGCCACGTTGCGGGGGTCTCCGTCTCGCGGATCGCTCCGGAGCGGGCCACCGAATCCTCGAACAGGCGGTTGACCTGCTCCTGCAGGTGCAGCAGATCACGAACCGGATCCCAGCGCTGGATGACCATTCCTACTCCTCCGTCCCGCCGCTCGCGGGTCCCTGGCCTCAGCTCGCCGACCGAGGAGCGGCAAGTTCGCTCGGGAGCAGCGTGATTCCGGCCCCTTCGACGTCCACCGTGACCGTCGCGCCCGGCACCACGCTGCCCTCAAGGATACGCAGGGCGAGGGGATCCTGCACCATTTTCTGGAGCGCCCTGCGAAGCGGGCGCGCCCCGAACGCCGGGTCGTACCCGGCCTCGACCAGGCGCTGCTTGGCCGCGTCCGTGACGCGAAGGCTGATGCGCTGGTCCGCCAGGGTCTGCCGCAGCCGCTCGACCTGGAGGTCCACGATGGCACGCAGGTCCTCGGAAGCGAGGGAGCGGAAGAGAACCGTGTCGTCCACACGATTCAGGAACTCCGGACGGAACGTCTCCCGCAGGACCCGCTCCACGTGCGGCCGCAGGCTCTCGGGATCTGCGCCGGCGTGCTCCAGGATGTACCCGGAGGCCAGGTTCGACGTGAGGATCAGGATCGTGTTCCGGAAATCGACCGTTCTCCCTCGGCCGTCGGTGAGCCGCCCGTCGTCGAGCACCTGAAGGAGCACGTTGAAGACCTCGGCGTGCGCCTTCTCGATCTCGTCCAGGAGCACGACGGTATAGGGCCGGCGCCGCACCGCCTCCGTCAGCTGTCCGCCCTCCTCGTGACCGACATACCCGGGCGGAGCCCCGATCATCCGGGCCACGGCGTGGCGTTCCATGTACTCCGACATGTCCAGGCGCACCATGGCCCTCTCGTCGTCGAACAGTGTCGCGGCGAGCGCACGGGCCAACTCGGTCTTCCCCACGCCCGTGGGGCCAAGAAACAGGAAGGAGCCGACCGGCCGATTGGGATCTTTCAATCCCGCCCGCGCGCGACGCACGGCGGTCGCCACGGCGGCCACGGCCACATCCTGCCCCACCACGCGGCGGTGCAGCTCCTGCTCGAGGTGCACGAGCTTCTGGGTCTCGCCCTCCAGCATCCGGGCGACGGGGATCCCGGTCCACTTGGAGACGATGCCCGCGATGTCATCCTCGCCCACCTCCTCCTTGAGCATGGCGCCATCGCGCTGGAGCTCGGCGAGCTTCTGGTTCTCTCGCTCCTGCTCGGCGAGGAGCCTGGGAATCTCTCCGTACCGAAGCTCGGCGGCGCGCTCCAGGGCGCCCTCCTTCTCCGCGCGTTCCGTCTCGGCGCGCAACCGCTCGACGTCCTCCTTGATCCGGCGGAGCCGGCCGATCACCTCCCGCTCGGATGTCCAGCGCGCGGTCATCGCGTCCAGACGCTCCCGATCCTCCGCGAGGTCCTTCTCGATTCTCGCCAGACGCTCCAACGAGGCCGGGGAGGTCTCGCGCTTCAAGGCCTGGCGCTCCACCTCGAGCTGTGTGATGCGCCGCTGTACCTCGTCCACCGGGGCCGGAACCGAGTCGATCTCCATGCGCAGCTGCGCGGAGGCTTCGTCCACGAGGTCGATCGCCTTGTCCGGGAGGAACCGATCGCTGATGTAACGCTGGGACAGGGTCGCCGCCGCCACCAGCGCTGCATCCTGGATCCGGATCCCGTGGTGCACCTCGTAGCGTTCCTTGAGCCCGCGCAGGATAGAGATCGTGTCCTCCACGGAAGGCTCGCCCACCAGCACCGGCTGAAATCGGCGCTCGAGTGCCGCGTCCTTCTCGATGTGCTTGCGGTACTCGGTGATGGTGGTGGCTCCGATGCAGCGCAGCTCCCCGCGGGCCAGGGCGGGCTTCAGGAGATTGGCGGCGTCGACGGCCCCCTCCGCCGCCCCGGCGCCGACCAGCGTGTGGAGCTCGTCGATGAACAGGAGGACTCTCCCCTCGGACGCCTCGATCTCGCGCAGGACCGCCTTGAGTCGGTCCTCGAACTCGCCACGGTACTTGGTTCCGGCGATGAGGCTGCCCAGATCCAGCGCCACGAGGGAGCGGTTCTTCAAGGTCTCCGGGACGTCTCCGTCGGCGATCCGGCGTGCGAGCCCCTCGACGATCGCGGTCTTGCCCACGCCCGGGTCCCCGATCAGGACCGGGTTGTTCTTGGTCCGGCGGCAGAGGACCTGCATGGTTCGCCGGATCTCGTCGTCGCGTCCGATCACGGGATCGAGCTTTCCCTTGCGCGCCGACTCGGTCAGATCGCGGGCATAGCGCTTGAGGGCCTGGTACTTCGCCTCCGGGCTCTGATCGGTCACGCGGGACGTGCCCCGGAGGTCCCGAAGCGCCGCCAGGATCCCTTCCGACGTCGCGCCGAAGCGTCGCAGGAGTTCGGCCGCCTCGCCGCGGCTGCGGGAGATCGCGAGCAGAAGATGCTCGGTCGAGAGGTACTCGTCCTGAAACTCGGAGACGGCCTTCTCCGCATCACCGATCAGTTCGGCGAGGGATCGGGACAGCGTCAGGTCGCTCGATCCCTGCACCCGGGGCAGGTCCGAGAGCCGCGCTTCGGCCGCGGAGGCAAGGGCGCGGGGATCGGCCCCCACGCGCTCCAGGAGCGGGACGACGATCCCTTCCTTCTGCCGCACGAGCGCGAGCAACAGATGGAGCGGCCGGATCTCGGGATGCCCGCCGCCCTGGGCGAGGGCTTGAGCGTCCTGCAGCGCCTCCTGCGCTTTCAAAGTCCAGCGGTCCAATCGCATGGGATCTCCCTGCCGAGCCGACCCCGAAATGGTCTTCCGCGTCCGGCTTCGGCCGACGGAGGGCTTGTTGAGACTTGAGATGCGAGTTGTCAAGGTGGCGGCCGGGAGCCACTCGCGCTACTCGGGGTCGAGGCGGCAGCGGACCAGAAGACCGGGAGTGTGCTCTCCTTCGAACCTCACCAGGTGCAGGGAATCGCTGCGCAGGATCTCGAAGAGATTTCCCGAGATCGTTCCCCTCAGGCGTCCCTCGGGCCCCGCAGCCCCGAGCCGCAGAGTCTGAGGCGCGGAAAGCGAGAAGTCGCCACTCGCCAGGTCGAGGGTGTGCACCCCCAGCACGCTCAGGACCAGGGCTCCGCCCTCGGCTCGCGCCTGCGCCTCGCGCTCGCGCAGCGGCTCCGGGCCCTCGAGGAACAGCGTGTCCGAGCCGTAGGGGATGGGGGTGGGCGGAATGCCGAGCCGGCGGGCGTATTTCAGCCCGGCGACGGGCGTCTTGAGGCGCCCACGGTCGACGAACACGCAACCCTTCGCGGGGAGTCCCTCCCGTGTGAAGCGGTAGGAGCCGGAGCGAAGAGGTAGGAGCGGATCGAGACGGAGACTCAGATCCTCTCGGAGGACCGGTCCAGACGAGCCGAACTGCTCGCGCCGGAAGTGTCCCTCGCCGTGAGCGATGGTGGAGGCGTCGAGGTGATGGAGGAGCGTGGCGAGCACGAGGTCCTCCACGACGCCGGGATGGAGGATCAGGTCGTGGACACCGGGCACCATGGGGCCCGCCGGCTTCCGCAGGAGCGCCGCGCAGCCCGCCAGGCGCTCGAGGCGGGCCGAGAAGTCGTCACGGGACTCGAAGGCACGCGCGCTGTGTCCGGCCCCCACTTCCCCGTCGATGCTGACATGCCATCGCACCTGGGTCGTCTGGACCGAGACGTCGAGACCGCGCGACGTGGCGACGAGCGCCTCCCCCGCGCTCGCGTGAATCGCACCGCTCCAGGTGGCGAATTCTCCCCCCTCGACCGTCTTCCGCACGAGCCGCCAGCGCTCGGCGAGCGGGCCGACGTCGCCGGCGGCCACGCGCGCAGTCTTGCCGTCGTGGAGCTCGACCGCGGCGAATTCCGCGGGCCCGAGCACGGCCGCCGCATCCGCGTCGTCGTACGCCGCGGCCCGGGCCAAAGCGATCGCGGATGCCGCTCCCTGTTCGAGGTCGTGCCTCTCCAGGCCGCCCCGGCTGACCAGCCCGTCCTCCCAGACGATCAGGTAGCGGCCGCCGGCGGAGTCGGTGATCGTGAGCGGGACGTGGGCGTTGCCGGTCTCGCGGTCCTTGGTCTGGAGGGTGATGCGGCGGGTCTCGGTCGCGTAGAGAGACCACTCCGCCGCTCCGATCCCGTCCGGACGGGACGAGCGCAGCGCATCGATCCAGCGAGGAGCGCGCACGCCTTACGCCCCCCCGAGCCTCACCGTCGGATCGGGATCGAGAACCACGAAGTAGTGGCTCCCTCCGCTCGAGGGCACGTTCTGTCCCCACTTGCCGCACGTCCCGAGCGCATCCAGGCGCAGGGGGCCGAAAGCCTCCCGCACCGAGCGCAGCGCCCCGAACATCGAGCCGGCGAAGATCGCGGGACGGTGCAGGACGATCCCGTCCTGGGAAAGCTCGTAGACGGCCTTGCACTGGAAGACGAAATCGCCGGTCGCGGGATTCACCTGACCGCCGGCGTAGCCGGAAAGGAAGGTGAGGCGGCGGTGCCGGCGCAGCACTCCACCGGCCGCAAGCAAGTCTCTGACCTCCTCGGGGCCGTACGACTCGAACGTGCCCGGCGCGGCTGCGGGCTCGCCGACCTCGATGCGGATATTGCTCATGCGGGGCAGGGGAGGGTTCCGAAAGGACTCCGCCCGCGCGGCATCGGTGATCGCGACACCGCCTTGCGCCGCGGACCAGGGATCGGCGAGGCCAGCCGCGAGCCTGCCGTGGTCCACGATCACCGCTCGTCCCCGGCGGATTCCGTTGGCGCTCCACGGCTGCCAGGCGTGATCTCCGGGAACGGGCTCGTCCACGATCGAGACGTGGCGTGCGCCCACCTCTTCCCCGATCCGGAGCTTCCCGTCTCTGGCCAGAATCGAAGACCGGTAGCCGTCCGCTTCCGACGCATGGCCGAACGCCTCGTGGGCCAGACCTTTCGCGAGGGCGTAGTCGATCACCATCGGAAAGGAGCCTGCGCGGTGCGGCGGAGCGTCCGGGAGCTTCTGCGCGAGCCGGGCCGCGCTCTCCGCTCGCTGCAGCAGCCGCCGGACGGAGATCTCATCCCAGGGCAGACCGGGGTCCGGTCCGCCCAGCGAGCATCCGACGCTGTGTGGTCCCTCGCGGCCGCGCGCCGTCGCCTGGACACGCAGCACGCAGCGGGGCATGACGTACAGGACGTCCGTGCCGTCGGAGCGGAAGATCCGCCAGGCGTCCCGATCGGCCGTGTACGACAACTTCAGCGTCACCCCCGGGACCTGGGCGGCGATCTCCGCCTCCAGCTCCGCAAGTCGGAGCGCGACCCCGTGCAGGTCGATGCGCTCGAACGCGGCGGCTGCGGGGGGAACCTCGCGGCCGCGCTCCGGGACGAGATCGGGCAGAGGCGATGCATGAAGCCCAAGCCGCGTCCCGCTCGCGGCGATCTCGAGCGCCCGGTCCAGGAGTACCGCGGCCTCATCCTCCCGGAAGTCGTCGCGGGACGCGAACGCGGTCCCGCCCTCGGGGGTGAACACCTGGATCCCGTGCCCGAGGGACGTGGCGGTCGAGGACTCCTCGGTCTTTCCGGCCTGGACCAGGACGCGGTGCACCGAACGAATCTGGGTGCGCCAGATCAGCAGCGTCCCAGCGCTCCGGGCGCGAGCACCCAGGAGGTCCGCGAGGCTCGAGAGAGCGTCGAGATGCTCGATCACGCCGCAAAGAACGTGGGCCCGGAGGGCGAGCGGGTCCAGGGATGCTTCATGCCTGCGTCGGCTTCCACGCGATCTCGGAATCCGGAGGCGCGATGACGAAGGACCCCCTCCCGTCCGGAGCCACGGACTCCGGTCCTTCGAGATGGGCTTCCAGGAGCCTCAGGCACAGATCGGCGTGGGTGTGGAACGGATGATGTCCCGATCCGCGGATCACGTGGAGCACGGGATGGGGCGGACGCGAAGGGAGATCGAGGACACGGCTCACGGGGGCGACCTGATCGGCCTCTCCGTGAATCATCAGGATGGGAATTCGGGGAACCGCGGCCAAAACGTCGTCCACGCGGTAGTGGAGCAGGCAATGCTCGAGGGTCGAGGTCAGCGAGCGAAAGGTGAAGTGCCGGCTGTCCGAGACCACGCTCCACGGCAAGCGCTTCAGGTAGCGAGCGGTGAGCCGCACGCCGGTGCGCCTCACCTGGGACAGGTTGGCGGAGAACGAGTTCGCCGCCAGGAGGTTCCGGTACGAGAAGGAGCCGGCGAACCAGACCCTGTGCGCCTCCTCGGCGTCGTTGAAGCGAGGGACACTGATCAGGGCCAGGCTCTCCGCCAGACCGGGATGGCGGGCCGCGATCTCCAACGCGAGAAGCGCGCCGAGGGAGTGGCCCACGATGCGGACCCGAGACGCTCCGGGAGCGGCGCGCTCGAGGAACGCCACGATCGACCGGGCGAAGTACTCCGGGGTGTAGTCCGCGAACGGCTTGGGGGATAGACCGAACCCCGGCAGGTCCGGGATCACAAGCCGAAACCGCTCGGCGAGGGGAAGGATCCGGGGCAGCCAGTAGCGCCGGGATTCCGTGATCCCATGGAGCACCAGCACCACGGGGGCCGCGGCAGGGCCCGTGACCACGCTGTGGAGGTCCGGTGTGCGGGGTCCCTCTGCGGTCCACGGAGCCGAGGCATTGCTCATGAGCGAAAAACCGTACGACCGATCGGTGCGTCCTGTCAAATCCCACGCGCGGGCTTGTTCGCTCCTGGGGGGTCGGATAGAGTCTGGCCGTGTGGATCAGGTTCCTGCGCACCGCCGCACTCCTGTCCGCGGTCTTCTTCGTCGGGACCGTGGGATACCGCATTCTCGAGGGCGCGGGCTGGTGGGACTCCTTCTACATGACCGCGATCACCCTCACGACCGTGGGGTACCGCGAGGTGTTCCCCCTCTCCCGCGCGGGCCAGCTCTTCACGATCGTCCTGCTGCTCGTGGGGCTCGGGATCCTGTTCTTCCTGTTGACCGAGGCTGCTCGGTGGCTCCTCGAAGGAGAGTTTCGGGGGCTCTTCGCCCACGCTCGGAGGTCACGCATGATCGATCGCCTGTTCGGCCACGAGATCGTCTGCGGCTGCGGTCGCATGGGGCACGCGGTCGTCGCGGAATTGCGGCGCGAGGGACGCAGCCTCGTCGTGGTGGACCGGGATCCGGAGACGATTCGCCACCTGCGCGAGCTGGGCATCCTCGTGCTCGAAGGGGATGGGACGAGCGAGGAAGTCCTGCGCGCAGCGGGAGTGGAGCGGGCCCGCGGTCTCGTGGCCTGCCTCGATGACGACGCGCACAACGTCTACACGGTGCTGACGGCGCGCGCGCTGGCGCCGCGGCTGTTCATCGTTGCGCGGGCCGCGGACGAGGGAGCCGAAGACCGGTTGCGCCGGGCGGGGGCCGACCGCGTCGTGAACCCCTACCATCTCGGCGGTGCCCGACTCGCCCAGCTTCTCGTCGGCCCCCCGGCGTAACGTCAGCGGTTGCCCTTGGGGAGGACGACCGTCGTGGGAGGATGTCCATGGGTGGCTTCGGGAACCGGTCCGGCGCTTTCACCGGCGCCGGAGGCGTGGCCCTCCTCGCCGAGGATCTCGACCTCGCCCGCCTTCACGAGCTTGCGGACGGACGCCTCTTCCGCGGCCGAATCCGAGATCGTCCCCGATTTCATCGCTCCCAGGTGAAGGGTCTTCCCGCCGGGCAAGTGGATTTTCAGGGGCTTGAGCGTCTTGTTCACGATCGTCTTCACGGCACACCCTCCGTTGGGGTTCTCTCTCTACCATTCTAGCGCTCGTTCGCGTCGCGCGGAGGGGTCGTGAGCGGGCACGGGAGGCGTCCGCTCATGGGGCTGCTCGGCCTGGTCCTCGTGGCGCTCTCGGCCCTGGTCGTGGTCGTGTGGCTGTTCCAGCGCCGCCTGATCTACTTCCCCTTCCGCGACGTTCCTCCCGTGACGGCCGTCCTTCCGGGGAGCCGCGAGGTCTCCTTCGTCACGCGCGATGGCCTGCGGCTTGCCGGCTGGCTCGTCCCGGCCAGCGCGGGCCGAAGAGCGCTCGCGACCGTCCTCGTGTGCAATGGAAACGCCGGAAATCGCGCCTTCCGCGCACCGCTTGCTCAGGCCCTGTCGCGGCGGGGTCTCGCGGTCCTCCTGTTCGACTATCGCGGCTACGGGGGCAGCCAGGGGAGCCCCAGCGAACAGGGCCTCCGGGAGGACGCCCGCGCCGCGAGGAGCCTCCTCGACGCGAGCCCGGAGGCCGATCCCTCGCGAATCGTCTACTACGGCGAGTCCCTCGGCTCGGCTGTCGCGCTGTCCCTTGCGCTGGAGCGGCCGCCGGCGGCGCTCGTGCTCCGGTCCCCCTTCACGTCCCTCGCGGCGGTCGGAAGAGTCCACTACCCCTTCCTCCCCGTCGGCTGGCTGCTCCGCGATCGCTACGAGGTCCTGGTGCAGATCGAGCTCCTGCGCTCCCCCCTGCTCGTGATCGCGGGCCAGGCGGATCGCATCGTTCCGTCCCGGCAGAGCCGCCTGGTCCACGACGCTGCGCGTGTTCCGAAGCGCTTCGTCCTCGTGCCGGGGGCCGACCACAACGACCTCGAGCTTCTCGCGGGAGGTCCCGTGATCGAGGAGGTCGTGAACTTCGTGAACGAGGCGCTCGCCGGGGCGCCACGGGACGGTCGCTAGTCCGGAAGGTGGCCGTCTGGTTTTTTCGGACCTGCGGGACAGGGGTCTCTCTCCCCCGAACGACCTTGCCTTCAGGAGCTCTTTTGGGTACGTTCAGAGATCGGGGGTCGTGTGTCGTTTCTGTCGCGAACAGGCCGGCCGGGTGGCCTTCAAGAGCCTGGCGTCCCGATTGCGGGCGTCGGCCTCGCCGCGGCCCTCGTCGCGGCGGCGCTGTGCAGCGGCCTGGCGCCTCGTGTGGCGTCGGCAGGGGAAGGGCCGGCTGCTCCTCTGATTCGGGCAGGAGAGGAAGCCCGCGAGGCCAAGTCGTTCAGCTTCCGGGTCGAGGTGCCCATCGTCGATCACCCGGGTGCGGCCGGGGCCGCGGAAATCCGGGTGCACGGGCTCGACGCGCGAGAGCGGCTTCCCGGTGCCCCCGACATTCCGCAGAAGAGCGTTCTCGTGGCGATCCCTCCAGGCGTCACACCGGTGCTGGAGGTCCACGCGGCCGGCGAGAGCCTGCTTCCGGGAGTCGTCCCCAGGCCCGTGCCCCGTCCGAAAGTGCTGCGCGCCGTGGAGGGGAGCGAGGCTCCGGGTCGCGGCGGGCCCGAGGAGGAGAACCGCGAGGTCGTGCTGGCCGAGGAGAGCAACCCGGACCCGGCCATCTACGCGCCGTCCTCGGGGCCCTATCCGGCGCAGATCGCGAGGCTGGGGAGAATCGGGGTTTTCCGCGACCAGCGCTACGTCGAGGTGCGTCTCGCGCCGGTCCGCTTCGATCCGGCGCTCGCGGCGCTGCGCGTTGCCCAGTCCTACGAGGTCACGGTCCGCTTCGACGACGATGCCGGGATTCGATCCGACCCCGCTCCGGAGAGCCGTCTCGAAGACGTGTACCGGAGCCTGTTCGTCAACTACGCGCAGGGGAAGACCTTCCGGCTCGGCGCGGAGAACGCAGCGTCCTTCGAGGCGACGGCGACCACGGGTGCGGCAGGGGCCTCGCCACTGCAACGCATCAAGGTGCGCCAGAACGGAGTCGTACGCCTGGACTACGCCACGATCTCGGGCACGGGATTCGGCGCCGAGAATCTGTCCACGTGGAAGCTCGCGAGCCGCGGCGTGGAGGTTCCGCTGGAGGTCCACGACGACGGGGATGGGATCCTGGAACCGGGAGAGTGGGTGCAGTTCTACGGACAGGCGCTGGACGATGAGCCCAAGACCGCGATCAACACCGACTTCCCCAGTGGACAAGATCTCTTTGAACTGCGGGACTACAGCGACGAGAACATCTACTTCCTGAGCGTGGAACTCGGGCCGCGCGCGCGCATGGTGGAGCGCGCGTCCGGCCCGACCCTGACCCGGATTCCGCCCCTCGACTTCGAGGCGGTGGCGCACGCGGAGACGGACAACGACTGGCGGCCTCTCGCGGGGAACGACCCCTGGTACTGGTCGCCGATCCTGTGTTTCTCCGGCTGCTCCCCGGCATCGCGCAGCGACTCCATCGGGCTTCCGGGACTGCGGCTGGGGACGCTTCCGGTGCGCGTCGTGGTACGCGTCCGGGGCAGCTCCGAGGACGCGACGGTCTTCCCGGACCACAGAACGAAGGTCTCGCTCCTGAACGCGACGAACCAGATTCTCGCCACGAGCAACGACGATGGGACCTTCGACGGGCGCACAATCTACACGCACGACTTCAGCTACACGCCTGGGAGCGCCGTGACGAACCCGGTGAACGTGAAGCTCGAGACGCTGACCTCGGGTACCGTGAACCGCGTGATCCTGGACTGGATCGAGGTGCGCTACCGGCGGGCCTTCGCGGCGGCCTCCGATACGCTCACCTTCGACTCGGTGGATGAAGACACGGAGTTCGTCGTGACCGGCCTGTCCGGCACGGCTCCGGCGATCTACGAGGTCACGGGCCGCGTGGGCGGTAGCGGCATCGCCGACGTGGTGCGCCTGACCGGCGCGGTGGCGAGCGGGACCGGACCCTACAGCGTCCGCTTCCGCGTCGACAACGATCCGGCCCTTCCCGACGGGAGCCCACGCCGGTTCGTGGTGGCGGGGGACGCGGGCGTGACCGTCCCGGCGCCGGCGGACTTCCTCGCGGACACGGTGTCCGACCTCCGGAACACGTCCAACCAGGCAGACCTGATCGTGATCGCTCATCCGAGCGTCGTCGACTCTTCCCCGCTCGGCCCATTGAGTCAGTTCCTCGCGCTGCGCGGCGCGCAGGGGGTCAGCACGAAGGTCGCCCTGATCCAGGACGTCCAGGACGAGTTCAACGATGGGCTCGCCGGGCCGCTCGCGATTCGCAACTTTCTCAAGTGGGTGATGTCCACGAGCCCGGGCGAGGGATGGGCCGCACCGAAGCCGTCCTACGTTCTGTTCCTCGGCGACGGATCCTACCAGTACAAGGACGGGACGGCCGCCGGGAATTTCGTGCCGACGCAGATCCTGTTCAAGGACGATCCCTCCCTGGGCTACTACGCCAGCGACAACCTCGTTGCCGACGTCGACGACGATCAGAGCCCAGACCTGGCCGTGGGAAGGATCAGCGCGCGCAGCGCTGCCGAAGCGAACCTCGTCCTGCAGAAGATCCTGGACTACGAGCAGAACACCCCTCCCGGAGCCTGGCGCAAGCATGCGCTATTCGTCTCGGACCGTGGGAAAAGCTACAACGTCGAGGAGGCGCTGGATTTCGAGGGGATGAACGACCAGGCCGAGTCGTATCTGAAGCGACCTCCCCACACGTCACGCAAGCTGCGCTACTGGAGCGACTACTGCGGCGGGACCTGCCCGTACCCGTCCGCCGCCAACGCCATGCGTGCCGCCATCAAGGCCGGTGTGAACGGGACCCTCGACGGCGGGGGGGGATGCGGGGCGGGGGACGGTGCCGCCATCGTCCAGTACGCCGGCCACGGGAATTTCGACTGGTGGTCCGACGACGCCTTCTTCGACGATTTCGTGACCCCGCGAGACACCTCGTTCCTCGTCAACGGGAACTGCCTGCCCTGGCTGATGGTGCACACCTGCCTGTCGGCGGGGTTCCACACGACGTCGGACCACTCCATGGGGGAGGACTGGCTGAAGGAGAGCGGGGGAGGGGCGATCGCGGTCTTCGGCCCCTCGGGGTTGAACTTCAACTTCATCGGCCGCCAGGTGATCGATGCGGTCTGGGACGACGTGTTCGGGGCCAGAAAGGAGAGGAGTATTGCGATCCCGGTGCTCGATTCCGTCGTCCAACTCTGCGTCCAGGGCTCCATCGAGAGCTGTCAGAACTACACGTACCTCGGCGACCCGAGCCTGACCCTGGCGCTCCCTTCCGTCGCGCCGCCCACACAGCTGCAGGCCGCTGCCGGAAACGGTCGGGTCGACCTCTCGTGGAGCGCGAGCGCGACCCCCGGGGCGACCTACGACACGTACCGGGCCACGGTGCTCGCCCCGCCCAATTACACGAAGCTCAACTCGTCCCCGATCGCCGGCACGGTGTACGCGGACACGAGCGTGACGAACACGACGACCTACTACTACTACGCGGTCGCGCGCGACTCTCAGGGCTTCGAGAGCCGCTGGTCGAACTTCAACAGCGACTGTGCCGTCAGCGGCCCGGACTGCGTGCGCGCGACCCCCCTCAATCCTAATCCACCGGCCTCCCCGAGTGGTGTGACGGCGCTGGACACCGAGCGTGGGGGCAGCATCCGTGTGAGCTGGAGCGCAAACCCCGAGCCGGACATCAGGAACTACACCGTCCTTCTCGGCACGAGCTCAGGGGTCTACACCTCCTCCTTCGACGCGGGGAAGGCCACGAGCTACTCGATCGCGGGGCTCACGAACGGGGTGACTTACTACGTTGCGGTGACCGCCACCAACACCTCGCTCCACACCTCGGGGCCGTCGGGCGAGGCGAGCGCGGTCCCGACGGCAATTCTGGGGATCAAGCCGCCCTCCTTCATCCGGACGCTGCGCGTCGACAAGTCCGGAGCCAGCGCGGTCCTGAGCTGGGGCGCGGTCACGACGGACATCTACGGGAAGCCGGAGACGGTGGCCGGCTACGAGGTGTACCGCGGCACCGCGGTGGATTTCGTCCCGAGCCTTGCGAACCGGATCGCGACGCCCACCGTGCCGACCTACACGGACGTGAACGCGCTGGCGTCGCTCGCGCGGTACTTCTATCTGGTGCGAGCGGTGGACGCGGAAGGGAATGGAGGCGGGTTGGGGTTCGACCTTCCCGCCGGGATCACCAGATTGGGCGTGGCGAAGGCCGCGAGCCCGAGCCTGACGATCTCCTGGCCTGCGGTGACCGTGGATTTCAGCGGACGTCCGACGCGGATCGTGAGCTACGAGGTCTACGCCTCCTCCAGCCCCTTCACCCGCGCTGCGATCCGCGACGGGTTGGTGCCGATCCTCACCAGCGTCAGCGCGACTTCGATCGCGATCACACCTCCGTCCAGCAACCAGTACTATTCGGTGCTCGCCGTGGACAGCCGAGGGAACCGCAGCCCGTTCTGAATCGGGAGGCTGCGGCGGCGGGTGTCCGGGAGACATCCGCTTCCTCTCCCGGAACTCCGTAACCAATTGAGGATCAACGATTACGTCCAGGTACTCTGCGGCGCATGGATGGCGCAGGCCCCGGCTTCGGATCGAGGCCGAGACCGCTGCGCGGACGCAACTTGCCGCTGCAGCACGATTGACTTTCCATTCCTCGGGAACGATATTGGAGCCGGGAACTTCGAATTGTTCAAATAGTTCCAAGGTGCTCAGAATGAGAAACAAGAGCGTCTTCACGACATTCGAGACGGCGAAGCTGTGTCAGGTCTCCCCGCTCTCCATCATCAACTGGGTGAACGCGGGCAGGCTGCCCGCGTTCCGCACGCCCGGAGGACACCGCAGGATCCGGCGCGAGGATCTGGTCCGTTTCATGCGCGACAGCGGAATCCCTCTCCCGGACGAACTGCGCGAGGGCACGGGGCGCCCCCGGGTCCTGGTCGTCGACGACGACCAGGCGATTCGAGACACGATCGCGGAGTACCTCGCGGCTCGCCCCAGGCCCTACGAGGTCATGACCGCACGTGACGGTTTCGAGGCCGGGAAGCTCGTGTGCACCTTCCGCCCCAACGTGGTGCTCCTCGACCTGCGCATGCCGGGGATGGACGGCTTCCAGGTATGCAGGGCGATCAAGGCCGACCCGGATTCGTCCGTGACGGCCATCATCGCCATGACGGGCTTTCATACGCCGGACACGGCGGCGAAGATCCTCGAGTGCGGAGCGCTCCGCTGCTTCGCCAAGCCCGTGGAGCCGGCGGAGCTGGCGGAGATTCTCGACGCGCTGTTCGACGAGGGCGAGGCCAGCCAGCGGCGCCGTCGGCGGGCGCGGGGCTGATCCTCGCCACGTCCGCTCAGCCTCCCCGAACCGAAAACTGCACCGCGGTGGGGTCGATTCGGCACCGCGTCAGGGCGGGATCGCAGGACAGCGCGGTCCGGTCGTTGAAATCCACGATCAGCACCGCGATCCCCGAAGAGTTGACGCTGAACTGCGCGGGGAAGCTCAGGCTGAGCTGCCCTTCGGGAAGCTCGACGCTGGTGAATTGCTCGCAGGCGTCTCCGATCAGGTCCGCGCCACGCGCCGCGTCCGCCTGGTCCGCGTTGGGTACGTAGCGGCAATTGTCCAGGACGTCGGGAAACCCGTCTCCGTCCGAATCCGGAAGGACCCCCGCGACCGGATCGCTGACCGAGCAGGCGTCTCCCACGCCGTTCCCGTCGCTGTCCTCCTGCGCCGGATTGCGGATCAACGGGCAATTGTCGTACCGGTTCACCAGCCCGTCGCCGTCGTCGTCCACGTCGGGCAGGAGCACCGGCTGGATCACGCGCCGCGCCTCCATGGACGAGACGAGCAGGTGAACGGTCGCGGATCCCGGGCCCGTCGCAAGCACGAGCCCGCTCCCTCCGCAGTTCCTGATGAGATCGTCGAGCAGGAGGACGTTGTCCACATAGGCGCAGGGAGCCTTTCCCTGCAGGAAGTCGAAGCTCCCCAGCCCTTCGACCTCCGCGGTCGCGGATTCGATGAGCCACGCGGTGACCTGAAACCCCGGCTGGGAGGAGCTCTGGAGAACGAGACCGCTGTCCAGGACTTGCAGCCGCAGGCTCCCGTTGGGGGGAAACAACACGTCCGACTGGTTACACGAGAGGGATCCGGCGAGGAGCAAGATCGCGAGCAGGGGCCCGGCGCCGCGCGAGCCGGTCAATCGCATTGCACCTACTGAAAGTGGATAAGCGGGAGGATCTGATCCGGCGTCGGCGACGTGTAGAGCGACATGCACGGCGCCGGAAACGTCTGGTTCCCGCGGATACAGGACCCGTTCTCCCGGCACGTGAACGCGTCCTGGAAGAGCGTGAAGAAGGCCGTGCCGTCGAGCGTCAAGGTCAACGTCGTCTGCTCCGCGCCGACCAGCTCGAAGGTCGGCGCAGGGTCGAAGCCGGTCACGTCGATCGGGACGTTGACCTGGGCCGGAAGGATCTCGGGCGGCGGGAGCTTGCCGTCCACCCCTTCCCGGGCCAGCACCTTGTCGACGCAGGGCGTCCCTTCAGGCGGGTTCGGGGTGAAGTTGAAGTCCTGCGCGATCGGACCCTGGATCCGAACGGTCACCACACGGTAGACGCCCGGCTTCACTCCGACCGAGCTCACCTGGAACGGGGTCGAGGTCGTCAGATCGATCCGAACGGGACTCGAAACGAGAGAGTACGGCTGCGCGCCGAGCGCGGCATCGGCCACGGGGTCCTGAGGCCGGAACGTCAACTGGACCAGGTCCACCGAGCCCAGCTCGTACTTGGACGATCCCGCTGGACTCACCTGAACGGAGAGTTTCAACTGTCCAGGCGCTGGGCTCAGCACGTCGCTGTTCGTGCACTGGAGCCCGGCTCCTGCCAGCAGCAGGATCGTGAGACCCAGGACCGTCCGTTTGCCCCTGTTTCGCATGCTCGTCGCCTCCGATCGACATCCGGCGCTGCTGCGCAGAACCTAGATACAGCTCGTGACGCGAAACAGCCGAACTATAGACGAAGATCTGCGGTGAGACAACTGCATCCCTCCCCGATTCCGAAGCGCTCCGGCGCGGGGGAGTCCCGTGGACGAAGCCTACGGGCAGGCGGCCAGCGGGAGGCGCCACGCCCCCCCCGTGGCGAAGCCGTAGGGGCCGCTTCCGCAGGCGTTCTGACCGCGGACCATGTAGTAGTACCCCTCGTACGCCGCGGGGTTCGGCCGCGGGTCCGTGTAGGAGACTGCGGGACCCTCGGACAGGCACGCCGCTGCGCTGACGCCAGCCGCCGTGAGCGAGGCCAGGGAGCCGCCGGCCACGTCGTACTGGGTCGAGAGCGGCTCGACGCTCCAGGAGATCGTGGTCGTGGGGCTCTTGATCATCTGGATCCCCTGGACCTCTCCGGGCCGGTCCGGCTCGCCATCGGAGTTGACGTCGAGGCAGGAGCTCCGGCGAGCGATCCGGAACCCCTGCTTGTTCTGCTCCACGAAGTAGTCCTTGATCTCCGGAGTATCCGAGCGCAGCGCGCTGGAGAGATCCAGGAAGCTGCCCCCCCGGGCGATGCGCTGGCCGGCTGAGAGCCCTTCCGTCCACTCGCTGACGTTCCCGCCCTGGTCGAGCGTGCCGTAATAGCTCGCGCTGTCCAGGCCGCACGAGCCGACGCAGGTCACGTTCCCGTCCTGCCCGTTCCAGTCGGCGCCGTTGCCGTAGTTGGCCACGTTGGTGCCGGGATTCGCGACGCATCCCGACGCGGTCGCCAGGGCCAGGGTCGGGGGAGTGTTGCTCCGCGTCGGGTACAGCCAATCGCCTCCGATGCTCGGATCGTGGTGCCCCGCCGTGACCCATTGGATCTCGCTGGGAAGGAAGAAGATCGCAGTGTCGCCGGGCTTGCGCACGGCCGCCACGCCGGGGTTGCTCACCGTGAGATCGTAGGCGCCGTCCTGGGTCGTCTGGACCCCCTGGGGGCCGACGGGCTTCCCGTTGTGCAGCCAGTTCGCGTAGCGCGCCGCGTCGAGCCACGAGACGAAGTTCACCGGCTTGTTCGCCATGTTGGCCCTGGGGGCGTAGGTGAAACTGCCGCTCACGCCGAGCCGGTCGATCCCCCCCCGGACGTTGCTGGCCATGCTCAGGTTGTACAGCCCGTTGGGGTCGGCGGCGGCCACCGCGTTCAGGAACTGGGCGTAATCGGCGTTCGTCACCTCCGTGGAGGCGATGTAGAATTCACCGTTCACGGAGACGAACTTGCAAGCGTCTCCGATCCCGTCGCCGTTCGTGTCCTGCTGGCTCGTGTTCGCCACGGTCGGGCAGTTGTCGCACACGTCGCCCCGCCCGTCCCCGTCGCGGTCGAGCTGGCTGGAATTCGCGACCGCGACGCAGTTGTCACAGGCATCGCCGTCGCCGTCGCCGTCGCCGTCGCTTTGCGATGGATTGGCGACGTTGGGGCAGTTGTCCGCGTTGGCGCAGAGACCATCGCCGTCCGCGTCGTTTCGCGAGTCGAGCGGACAGGCGTCGCAGGGATCGCCGAGGCCGTCCCCATCCGAATCCGCCTGCAGGTAATCGGCGAGTGCGGGGCAGGTGTCGCAGGCGTTGCCCACCTCGTCGCCGTCCCCGTCCGCCTGGTCGGGATTGGGGAACAGCGGGCAATTGTCCTCGCAATCGCTGACCAGGTCCTGGTCCGCATCCGGGCACGTTGCGCGCCGAGCCGCGCGGAATCCGGTCGCGGCGTCCTCCGTCGAGTCGGACTTGCCGAAGCCCCCGCTCATCTGGAGCCGCGTCGCGTCGTCCTGCCAGCTGCCGCCCATGACCACCCGGTTCGACAGCTGGGCGGTCTCGGTCCATTCCATGACGTTGCCGCCTTGGTCGAAGGTCCCGTAGAAGCTCGCGCTGGCCCGGCCCGCGCTCGCGACCGACGTCACGTTGCCGTTCTGTCCGTTCCAGTCGGCGCCCAGGTTGTAGTTGGCCACGTTCGCGCCGGGGTTGGCGATCCCCCCCGTGGAATTGGCGGTCGCCGGCGTCGGAGCCGATGCGGAGCGCGTCGGGTAGTTCCAGTAGCCGGGAAGCGAGTCGTCCCGGTAGGCGGCGTCCTTCCATTCGACGTCGTCGGGCAAGAAGTACAACGCGTCCGCCTGCCGCGCGGCGTTCGCACCGGGGCTGGCGATGCGAAGGTCGTACGCGCCGTCTTCGGTGGTCAGCGGACCCTGGTCTCCGCGCGGCTGGCCGTTGTGCAGCCAGTTCGTGTAGCGCGCGGCGTCGAGCCAGCCCACGAAATTCACCGGTTTCTGGGCCATGTTCGTGCGCGGAGCGTAGGTGAAGCCCCCGCTCGAGCCGCTGCGGGCGATCCCGCCCCGAGCATCGGACTGCATCAGGGAGTTGAACAGCCCGTTGGGATCCGAGGCGGCCACCGCGTTGAGGAAGCGCGCGTACTCCTGGTTCGTCACCTCGGTCGATCCGACCCGCAGCAGCGAGCCCACCGGCACGAACTCGCAAGCGCTGCCGATTCCGTCCCCATCGGCGTCGGACTGCGTCGGGTTGGCGATCGCGGGGCAGTTATCGCACAGGTCGCCCCTGGCGTCGGCGTCCGCGTCGGCCTGGTTTGCATTGGAAAGCGTCGGACAGTTGTCGCAGGCGTCCCCCACCAGATCCCCGTCGCCATCCGTCTGCGCGACGTTGGGAACGCGGGGGCAGTTGTCGGAGTCGTCCAGGAGCCCGTCGTTGTCGTCGTCGGGATCGCAAGCGTTGCCGAGACCGTCGAGGTCGCTGTCGGTTTGATCCGGGTTGCTCAGCCCGTTGCAGTTGTCGCAGGCATCGCCCGCGCCGTCGGCGTCGCCGTCGGTCTGGGATGGATTCGCCACGAGCGGGCAGTTGTCGACGTCGCCGCAGCGGCCGTCCCGGTCGACGTCGTTTTGCGGGTCGCTCGGACAGGCGTCGCAGGCATCTCCGAGGAAGTCCCGATCGGCGTCCGCCTGATTGGCGTTCGAAACGGTCGAACAGTTGTCCTTCAGGTCGGCGGTTCCGTCCCCGTCCGTGTCCCGGTTGGCCTCCCCGCACGGCGGATTGGGATAGACGTACATCCCGTGGCTGTCCAGCCCGGCGGCGCTCTCCCCGCAGATGTTCTTGGCGCTGACCAGGTAGAAATAGACCGTTCCGACCGGCGGGACCGCGGGATCGGTGGATTGCAGACCGGGGTTTTCCGCGTCGAAGCAGACCTCGTTGTACGTGAAGAACTGCCCTGCGGGGATCACCCCTCGGTAGACGTTGGAGGTGTGACCCTGCGAACTTCGTTCCCAGGTGAGCGTGGAGCGGCTCGGTCCCAGCCGGAGCGTGTTCCCGATCGGAGCGGCAGGTGCCGCAACGCCGCGCATGCGAGGCATGCAGTCGGCGCCGTCGTCGACGCCGTCGCCGTCGACGTCGGGGTCGATCCAGTCCGGAAGGCCGTCACCGTCCAGATCGGAAAACTCGAACGCGCCCGGGTCGATGACCGCGACGCCGTTGTTGTTGCCGTCCTGAACGCGCGGGTTCCCATCCAGATCGACCACCGGGGCCTCGTTGCTGTCCCCGGCGTCGATCAGCGGGCTCGTGGAGAGCAGGTGGAGGTCGTAGGGCGCCGGCGGCAAGGCGGTGAACCGGGGATCCACGGACACGTTGCCGTCCAGTGGGATGTAGTCCGCGTCGGTCTTGTCTCCCCCCACGTTGTTCGGGTTCGTCCCGTCGGTGTTCCCGTAGATGTCGTTGTAGCGCACCACGGGCTGGGACTGCACGACCGCCAACCCGCCTCCGTCCCCCGGATACCCGTAGTACGCCGCGGTGTTCAGGGCGATGATGTTGTTGACCAGCGTCGCCTGGTCCCCGGCATTTTCCGAGCGGTCGACGAGCAGCCCGCCGCCCAGGACCGATGCCTCGTTGTCCACGAACGTGTTGCTGCGGATCGTCGCCGTCGTCGTGCTGGTGCGGATGGCGCCGCCGTAGATGCTCGAGTTGTACTCGAAGATGTTGTTCTCGACGTAGGCGCGAGAGGGGAGAGTCGCTCCCAGCAGTCCCGCCGAGCCCCCGAGCGAGATGCCGCCGGCCCGATCGGAGCCGAGATTGCTCTGGATGACGTTCTGGGAGATGAGCGCGTCCGTCTGACGGCTGTAAATCGCAACCCCGCCGCCGGAAGCCATCTGGAACGTCGTACCCGGATACCCGACCTCGTTGCTGCGGATGACGTTTCCCGCGAGGATCGGGGCGCTGTTGTATCCGGCGTAGATCCCGCCGCCGGTGCTGAACGACAGATCGTAGATGCTCGTGCCGTTCGGGGGGTTGCCGATGTTCCCGTCGATCACGTTCGTCGTGATGACCGGCTGCGCGTTTCCGCTGCTGCTGTGGATGTAGATCCCGGCGCCGTAGTAGAGCTTGGCGTTCGTGCCGCCGAGAACGTTGTCGAGGATCTGGTTGTTGGTGATCGTCGGGGACGCGCCCCGGACCAAGATCCCGCCGCCGGCGAGGTACGGAGTGTTGTCGCTGAAGCGCAGCGGGGTCCCCTTGCCTCCCGTGATCCGGAGGCCCTCCAGGCGGTCGGCGGAGGTGGAACCCACGCTGATGCACGTTCCCGGCGTGCACTCGGAGTCCAGGGTACAGCCCTGCAAGGGGTTGTTCGAGCACACACGCACCGCGCGGAACGTGACCGCCGAGCAGGAGGTCGTGGTCAGGTCGGCCACGCATTGGGAGGTGATACAGGGCCGGTCCGTGGCGTCGATCGTCGTGACCGTCGGCCCGTCCGTCGAGATGACGCTGATCCCGGCGAACAACCGGATCGCCTCGTGATAGGTCCCCGGCTTCACGAGAGCCGTGCCGCCGCCGGAGTTCTTCAGCGCGCAGATCGCGTCCTGGATCTTGCAGAACGGGTTGCCGATCGTCCCGTTCCCGGGACCGGGGCAGTGGCTGTCGTCGACGTAGAGAGTCTGCTGGGCGAGCGCTCGAGGCGCGATCAGCAGAACGAGGGCGACGAATGCGATCCGGGTCGCCAGACGGAATGTCGATTCGCGATCCACGCGCACAATCTGCCCCTCGCCCGGGCGGACCCCCCACCGCTCGCGCCGACTCGTTTGACCTGGAGGTGGTTATGTACGGTCAAACGACCTGCCTGACAATCTCCTCCCCTCAATTGTTCAATTTCCCGCGTTAGTTGCAATTCTTAAACTAGCGGGCTACGGGCAGGCCGCGATCGGCAGCCTCTCCGATCCATTGCTCGCGAAGCCGTACGTGCTCGCGCCGCATGTGTTTTCCGAGCGGATCATGTAGTAGAACCCCTTTCCGAGCTCCGGATCGGGCCTCGTATCGACGACCGTCGGCTGGTTCAGCTCCGCGTGGATGCAGGTGGCGTCCGCCGTGCCGGAGGTCACGAGACTCGACAGGGAAGCGCTGGCCACGTCGTAAAGGTAACCCGCCCCCTGATCCACCCACACCAGCACCGTTCCGGCTCCCTTGTTCACGAAGAGGCGCGGTACCTCGACCGGGCCGGTCGACGCGGAGGCGTCGTACGGCGCGCAGTCCTGGCCATTGACCACCCCGTCCCCGTCGTCGTCGCAGGAGGCGCACTGGCTCGTCTCGGCGAGCCGGAACCCGAGCGTGGCGGCCTCCGTGGAGGTGGCCTGGTTCGTGGAGCCGCTCGAAGCCAGGGCAGTCGCGGCGTCCGCATAGCTGCCGCCCCGCGTCACGCGGCGGCTGCCGGAGCGGGTCTCCGTCCACTCGCCGACGTTTCCGCCCTGGTCCAGGGTTCCGTAGTAGCTCGCGCTCAGGGGACCCGCGCTTCCCACCGACGTGACGTTTCCGGTCTGTCCGTTCCAGACGGCGCCCAGGTTGTAGTTGGCCACGTTGGCTCCGGGGTTCGAGACGTTGCCGGTGGAGTCTGCGGTGGCTCGCGTCGGCGCCGTGTTGCTGCGGGTCGGATAGAGCCAGTCCGTGCCCTGCGCGACGTCGTGATACGCGGCCCGGGTCCACTCGGCGTCGGTCGGCAGGAACCAGCGGGCGCCGGTGATCCGCGTGGGGTTCGCGAGCGTCATGTCGTAGGCGCCGCTCTCGGTCGTGCCCGCGCCCTGGGCCCCCGTCGGCTTCCCGTTGTGGAGCCAGTTCGCGTACCGGGCTGCGTCCGTCCACGAGACGAAGTTCGCCGGCTTCGTGCCCATGTTGGTGCGGACGGAGTAGACGAAGCTCCCGGTCGTGCCGCTGCGCGTGATCCCGCCGCGCGGGTCGCTTCCCATCAGCGTGTTGTAGAGCGCGTTGGTGTCCGTGTTGGCCACCGCGTTCAGGAACGCCGCGTAGTCCTGATTCGTGACCTCGCTGGGCGAGATGTAGAACGTCCCATCCACGGTCACCATCCCGCAGGCGTCTCCGACGCCGTCTCCGTTGCCGTCGAGCTGGTTGCTGTTGGGCACCGTGGGGCAGTTGTCGCAGGCGTCGCCCCAGAGATCGCCGTCGCGGTTCTCCTGTGCGGAGTTGGTGATCGTGGGGCAGTTGTCGCAGGCGTCCCCGCGCGGATCGCCGTCCGAGTTCGCCTGCGAGGAGTTGGAGAAGGTCGGGCAGTTGTCGCTGTCGCCGGTCTTCGGCGCGCTGAAGCCGATGCCGGTGCAGATCCCGTCGCCGTCCTGGTCGTTCTGCAGGTCGGTTGGGCAAGAGTCGCAGGCGTCGCCGAGGCCGTCACCGTCGGCGTTCGTCTGCGAGGGGTTCACGACGTCGGGGCAGTTGTCGTGGTCGCCGGTCTTCGGCGCGCTGAAGCCGGTCCCCGCGCAGATCCCGTCCGCGTCCAGGTCGTTCAGCATGTCGCCCGGACACGAGTCGCACTCGTTGCCCAGGCCGTCCGTGTCGAAATCCACCTGGGACGGGTTGGGGACGGTCGGGCAATTATCGCGATCCCAAAGCATCGGGGACGAGAAGCCGACCCCGGCGCAGACCAGATCGCCGTCGGCGTCGTTCAGCGGATCCCTCAGGCACGGATCGCACGCATCGCCGAACGTGTCGCCGTCGAAGTTGGCCTGGGTGGGATTAGGGAGGGACGGGCAGTTGTCGCAGGCGTCCCCGCGCGGATCGCCGTCGGCGTTGGCCTGCGTCGGATTGGAGAGACCCTGACAGTTGTCGCAGGCGTCGCCCGCTCCGTCGGAGTCGGAATCCTCTTGACCGAGGTTCGGCACAGTCGGGCAGTTGTCCGCGTTCGCGCACAGACCGTCCTGGTCCGCGTCGTCCGCGGGATCGAGCGGGCAGACATCGCAAACGTCGCCGTGAGCATCGCCGTCGGCGTTGGCCTGGCCGGGGTTGGCGACGGCGGGGCAGTTGTCGTGATCGCCGGTCTTGGGGGCGCTGAAGCCGGCGCCCGCGCAGATCCCGTCGTCGTCCAGATCGTTCAGGGCGTCGCCGG
>Ga0316622_100000001_pt1 | contig 137613 bp, 110 predicted proteins | sample OWC_Aug_OW2_C1_D_FD_207646 | JGI IMG/M metagenome (GOLD analysis project Ga0316622, IMG submission 207646) | Wetland soil microbial communities from Old Woman Creek delta, Ohio, United States - OWC_Aug_OW2_C1_D5_C | ecosystem: Environmental > Terrestrial > Soil > Wetlands | place: USA: Ohio... | reverse complement strand
TGCTCGCCGGGGAAAGTGTCGTCCCCCAGCTTCTGCATGCCAGCGTACAGCGGGTTCGTCAGGACAAGCCGGAGGTTGATCCGGTTCCAGGGGCCGCCCTCGCGGTGCTTGCCGTCCCGGGTCGTCCACGCCTTCCTGCGCCAGTCCCGGCGGTTGAGCTCGGTGGCCACCGCTACCAGGGAGGGGTTCTCGGCGAACATCTCGAAGATCGCCTTGACCTGCGTGGCCTCTTCCCTGTTGACCACGAGCTTCCCGCCTTCGGGTGCCGTGTCGAAGCCGAGGATCGGGGTGCCGCCGGTCCAGCGACCCCTCCGTCGCGCCGCATGGACCTTGTCCCTCGTCCTCTCCGCGATGATCTGCCGCTCGAACTGGGCGAAGGACAGCAGGATGTTCAGGGTCATCTCTCCCACGGGGGTGCTGGTGTCGAACCTCTGGGAGACGGAGATGAAGCTCACGCCGTGCCGTTTGAAGAACTCCAGCATGTTCAAGAAGTCGAGCATGCTCCTCGACAAACGGTCCAGCCGCTGGACGATGACCGCGTCGACCTGGCCAGCCTCGATCGCGGCGACCAGACGCTCAAGCCCCGGTCTCCTGGTATTGCTCCCTGAGTAGCCGGGATCCTCGAACCGCTCGGAAAGCAACGTCCACCCCTCGTCGCGATGGAGCTCGACGTACCTTTCACAGGCCAGCCGTTGGACCTCGACGGAGTTGAACTCCTTCTCAGCTTGAGCCTCGGTGGAAACGCGGCCGTACGCAGCCACGCGGACAGGAGCCGTGACGGTAGCGACCGCCGAGGCTCGACCATTTCGCCGCGCCATGGACATCAGGATCTCCGCTTCCGCTGAGCCAGGCCCCAGAACAACTTCCCGTTCCAGTGGGCTCCGGTGACTGCTCTGGCCGCCTCCGAGAGCGAGGCGTAACGGACGCCATCGAGTTCGTACCCATCCTGCAGGACAAGGAGTCGCAGCTCCCGGCCGTGCCAACGCCTGGAGATGATCGTGCCGACGGAGGGGAGTCTCGCGTCGCGCACCGTCTTCGGTCGGGTCGGCGTGACGTCCTGGGTGGGGATCGCCTCGGGAACGGCACCACGCGGGACCTGGGCGCGGACGAAGCCATCCGGGGCGAGCTCGGTGATCCGGGAACAGGCGCGATCAGAGAGGCCACCGTGCGCCAGCTCCTGGAGCCGCCAACTAAGCCGCCGCCAGAGGTAGTCGCGGTTCCGGCTCGAGGTCGGCTGGCCGTACAGGCGGAACCACTCGTCGCGAAGTTGGCCGACGGTCATCTGCCGGAGGCGGTTGATCTCAGCGAGCATGCTCTTGTCCACGACGGTCGCGATCTCCAGGGACATGAGGGCTCTCTCCCCGCGGAACATCAAGGAAAACGTGCAGATTCTCTCGGCCAGAAACGGCGCCTGGGCGCGGACTTTCGGCGAACCTTAGAAACCCGGCTGCCAGGATCCTGGCGACATCCGCGATCGCGGGTTCGGTGCGCCGCGGGCTACCCACGAGCATCCTCCTCAGGCTCGATCCACTCGGCGGCGAGGGCGGGATCAGCCGGCGGGTGGCAAATACCGCAAACCACCACGCCGTGAATGGACTTCCAGAATCGGCGCTGACCGCAGGAGAGGCAACGCCCTGAATCGATCTGGTCGGCTGCCTCGTGCCCTAGTACCTCGGACTCCGTCACCGACAAGACCTCGGCGCCGAACCCTGCCTTCAGCCGGCCGATGTTCTCGATGTCTTGCCTGGTGACGCCTGGCAAGTTGATCAAGTCAGACAACTCCCCGGCGGTCCAGATCCGTCCGCGCGCCACCCCCTCACCCAAAAGCATGTCGACCTGATCGGGCCCTGGGACGAACCAGAGCGTTTCCGAGAGCCACGGCACCGCTACTTCAACTGCGTGGTCCCACTTCTGGAACTCCCCAAGCGTCATCTCGAGGAATTCCCTCACCAACCTCACCGGTCTCACCGGTTTTTCGGAGATAGTGGACGCCCCCTTAGCGCGGGCGGGCACATGCGCCGGAAATGAGGCAGGAGGCATCCGTGGTGTGTAAGGCACGTCTACCTACTCCGCAGGAGCGGTGAGAGTGGTGAGGAGCGGTGAGGAATCCAGCGGGAGCGGCTCCCCCAGGAGCTTCTCGGCGGCGGCTACCGAGATCCTTAGGACGCGACGGGTCTGGCCTCCGATATGCACTGATGCGGTGGTTCGCCCCCGATCCGGGACTGAGATCTGGTCAGTCACCAACTCCCGCTGCAAGCGATTCTGGCTGGCCGCGAATGGCTCGCCAGATTCCCGTGCGAAACGGCTTACTGCCTGGTACGCCGCCTCCGATATGAGATACAGGTGCCCAGAGTCGTACCACCCGACGAACGGGATCTCGGTGCGGATCCCCGTCTCCCCGGCGGTCTTCGGGAGGATCGTGATCCGCTTCTGCGCGATCAGCGTCGAGACGATCTCGAGGAACCTCCGCGTAGGCTTCTCCTCCTCCACGAAACTCGCTTGGACCTTGGCCCTCCGTACGAACGCCTCCCAGGCCTGAGCGCGGAGCTCCTGAGCACGCGACGGCTCGCACGCCCCAATCTCCTCCGCGTAGTTCATCCCACAGTCGAGACCGAGCCACAGGTGGGCGAGGGCTTCCGGGATCCGTAGGTGAACGTCGCTACCAGCTGCTTGCGTCCGGATCTTCTCGAAGTTCTCCTTCAGGAGATCGGGCATCCCGGCCATCTGGGGCGCGAGCCACTGGACGTAACCGGCAAGAGCGTGCGGCAGATCGGCGCTGTGCTCCTGGGCGAGGGTCAAGCGATCCATCCGGACCGTCGTTCGGTCCATCTCGATCGGGAACGTCCTGGCCAGGATGCTCTGTCCTGTGGGCCGCTGTTCCCCGGTGCCCACGATGAGACCCCGGGGCGCGTAGGTCCGCCGTTCGGTGAGATCTGCCTGCAGACGCCCGCGCCCCGCGAGGTTCCCCTGGGCGCGCAATAGCCTCGCGGCCTTCGTTTCCAGCTCGCGGCGGTCGTGGGCACTCGGAGCGTAGTCGTCGATCACGAACATCGCGTCCTTGAGCACGAACGCCCTCTTCTCGAGCAGGTTGACCGTGGAGTTCCAAGAGCCGGGCAGATTCGTGCGTGAGAAGGGCCCGTAGTGGCTCAAGAAGAGCCCTGCGACTGTGGACTTGAGCGACCCAGTGATTCCCTCGATCCAGATCGTCATGTCGAGCGGGCACGCGGACGCAAGCGCAGCCCGATACACCGCAGCCCACATTGGAGCGACCACGTCGAACGGCGCGATGTCGAACAGGGCGAGACTTGTGCGCATTGCCTGCGCTGCGTTGGCCGGCTCCAGCGGGAGGCTGTAGCGGACAAGATCGGTGCTGAGTTCGACCTCGAGCCCTACCACGCCCACTCCACCGGTCGCAGTCAAGTAAACGTGCCGTCCTTCGACGATGCGCCATCCTGTGTGAGTGAAGACGTGACGCTTGGCCGCGCCTCCTGAAAACCGCTGGATGGCTTCGCGGAGGCGGTCTTTGGTGGCCATACCCGCGCGGGGAACGGCGTGGAGGCCCCACTGGTTGGGGACCCACGCCATGGTGGAGAAGCGGTCAGCAGGGACGCGGACCGCTGGCAATGGTCTCCCGTTGTCCAGTGTCCCTTCGACGACGAACGTGTGCGACACTTGCACGCCGTCGTCCATGGCGATCTCCTCCGTGACTCGCGCCGCGAAGTTGCACAGCGGCTCGATGACCGGGCCCTCCCTCGTCTGGCGCACGATGCTCAGACGCCCGGAATCGACGAGGTACGGCTCGGTGCTGTCCGTGGGGTCCTGGCTTCTCTCCGCCACGTGGAGCTTATCTTTCGCGAGGGAGAGGAGCTCATCAGTCGAGTGTCCTGCGGCGAAGTGGTCGTCCAAGCCGACCTTGCTCCCGTCCGCGCCCGCGGGGAGGTAGATCACGCGGACCACAGCGCCGCGATTTTCCAAGAACGCCATCAGACGACTTAGCGCGGCGTAGACCTCGACTTTGGTCATAACGTCGGAGTCGAACGCGATGTACACCTTCCGACCGCTCAGCGCGATCGACTCCCAGTCGGCGAGCGCGACCTTGCCGCCGTGCTCGTTCGTTCCGCGCCAGTTCCACACGCCCAGGATGGCCACGCAGCACAGGCCCATGGAGACGGCGGCGTCAGCCTTACGGACCCCCTCAGTAATGAACAGTGGTCGTCCCGGATCGCCGAGCCATGGACGTGCGAGCGGGGGGACGTCGAGGACCATTCTCGATCCGCCCGGAGTCTCGTACTTGATCGCCTTCCCGTGCTTGATCCGCGGCTCGTCCGGGCGGATCTGATAGGTCGCGATCTCGCCGTGCACGTTGTAGACGGGAACGAGCAGACAGGGGACGATCCACTGAGGTCTAGAGAAGCCCAGTCGTTCCAATTCCGCTCGGGTCCGAATGGAGCGATAGCCGCGAGCGAAGACGACCTCTGGGCTGATCGCCGAGGCGTCAATCAGCGTCCGGTGTTGGGGAAGGAGCGAGTCGGCGGTGTGCGTCATGGGCGTGAACTCCTACCGCTTCTCGTTCAAGAGGGCGTCGAGTGCGCGAGCTGGAATGAGGATGACGCGGTTCACCCGGATGGCAGGAAGCAGGCCCTCAGCGATCCAACGGTAGATGGTCGCCTTGGGGACGCCGGTGGACTGGACGACCTCGGCCACGCGGTAGGTCCGGCGGGCCAATGGGGGTCGGATCTGTCGCATTAGAACCTCCTGGTCGAAGAGGCCCCGCAATTCGCGTGGGGTCTCACCCCTACCAGGAGGGTTTCGGACGGCTTTCAGATCGGAATCGGGTCTAACGTACTGACCGGTCTGCAGTTATCCGCCGGTAGCGCTGCAGGTACGACCGCACCGTACTCACGGGCTTCTTGAACCGGCGGGCGAGGGCGACGAGCCTCTGATCAACGGGGGGATCGAGTAGATCTCCGAAGTCACGCAGGATCCCGACCCGCAGAACAGTCAGAGTTCCCGAGCGGAATGCGGGGCGGCCAGCGACATGGCGCTGCCAGACGTCAAGGAGCTTCCCGCATCTCCTGGTTAGCTCGCAGTTCACCCGGTAGGACTCGCCCGGGAACCGCAGCGTCAGTCGAAAGCGATTCCGACCAGACGGCAAGGCTGGGAGTCCCTGTGCCCTACTTGCCGACCACAAACGCTCCCAGGCGTCGTTCACTTCCTTCCATGCGGCGGCAACCCGAGGTGGCAGATCTGCCGAGCCCATCCATCCTCGCCCAACTTCCCGCCTGAGAGCCTGGCGGTATCGCCTCGCGGTTTCCTGGGCACGGTTGTAGAGGACGAAGAGGAGGTCTTCACCTACCAGGGCCGGTGCGACACCAGGCGGGCGGCCCCGTCGCCGAAGAGAAACGCGGTCGCGCTCAACGAGTTCCTGATGATCAGCATCTGGCCGGCGTTGCGATCGCCCTGTCGCGTGTCGCTTGTGTCCCATGTGCACCAGGAATCGTAGCGCACTCGACTCCAGGCCGACCATGCGTTACAAGCGGTCGAGGGAAGGGCGACGCCGGAGGCCCGACGAAGGTGGAGTACCTACGGCAGTGGGACGCGGAGGAGCCGATCGAGATTACGCCTGGAGATTCGGAACCTCCGCATCAGTCCGGTCTTCGTGATCTTGCCGAATGGCCGCAGCTCGAGCTTCTCCGGGACGGTGCGATGTGTCGGCTCGCCGCACTTGGGGCATCGACTCCACCCCTGCTCATCCTTGCGCCGCCTGTGGGACCCGTGCCGGTCGCCGCAGCTTGGGCATTCGACACGACTGCCGCGTCCCTGGTATTCGGTCTTGGCAACCGCAATATGAGCGCGATGGCGAAAATTCCAGAGCAACCACATGAGGCGATTGCGAGATGCGTATCGGCCTGTCAGAAGTGTCGCATCGTGGGACGTCGCCCGCAAAAACAGCTCCAGCCACTCGACGAACGGCGAGAACGAATACGCCTTGCCCTGACGGCGGAGCTCGTACAGAACGCCCCCGAGCACCTGTGCAGGTCCGAGCTTGCGCCAGAGGGCACTTCGTTCCTGCTGCAGACGTGTGAGGCGGTCACGTGCTCCCGTGGCGAAGTACTCTCGCCCCGCGCGCACGGTGATGCTTCCGTCGGCATACAGTTTACGGATCCTCGTCTGGACGCGTTCGAGCAGTTCCTGGTCGCCGACGGATTTCGTTCTTGCCTGACGCGTCACGAGTACCCGGTGGCGGCCAGGGGGAACGCGATGTCCGGAGGCAGAGAGAATTTCCGGTCGCTCGTCACGACGGAGGCGACGCGGCGGTTTGGGAGATCGAGCCGGCGCTTTCGTTCGGCGGTCGGCACCGCGTTCCATGGGAATGAAGCTAGCACGATGGAGCATCGCGGGAAAGAACGGGGGCTGGGATCTGTTGGAAGGTGGAGCGCAAAGAGAAACGCCCCCGGAACCGAAGTCCCGAGGGCGCAAGTGGGGCGGGTGGCTTCAGTCGCGGAGTTCGCGAGCCTCCTTCAGCGCGGCCCTGAACGCGGCTTCGTCTTCCGCGGCGAACGCTGCTGCGACGTGCCGGATGAACCTGGTCGCGTTGCGGGGCCCAGCGGCCCTGTGAATCGCTTCGAGCTCCTCGTCCGTGACGCGGATCGCGAACACGCGCTTCGGCTGAGCCTCCTTGGGTTGCCTCTCCGGCTTCGCCTTCGGCTCCTTCGCCAGTTTCGTCTTCTTGGTCTTCACGATCTCGGGCTTCTTGACCTGGTTCATGACGATCTCCTCTCGCGGTTCCATCCGCGTCGGCACAAGCAGTGCTCCGGTTGCGAGGAAGTTCAAGCGATGAACTGGCGATGCTCGATCTTGGCAACAGTGCATGCAGGACTGCCGCCAGTGCGAGGGTGAAGGGATGAAGAAACGCGCGAGATCCCGCAGAAAGCTGCAGATGTTCTCGGCGCTCCCGGCCTACTTGGGTGGGAAGAGGAAGTTGGCGTCGACCATCTTCCGTGAACTCGACCGCGTGGTCCCTCGTCGATTCTGGCACCGGCTCACGTTCCTCGATTCCTTCATGGGTGGGGCGTCCATCGCGCTATTCGCGAAGGCGCAGGGGTTCCGGCGCGTCATCGGCACGGACCTGGCTCTCCGTTCCGTGACCGTCGGCCAAGCCCTGGTCGCGAACAGCCGCGTGCGGCTCACGAAGGAGGATGTGCTGGGAATCCTGGAACCACGGTCCACGGAACCCGGACCGGTCGAGCGCGAGTTCGTGCCTTCTGTGTTCTGCGCGACAGTTGCCCGAACCATCGATCGGGCCTTGGATCTCGCTCGGGCGTCGACAGGAGAAGCGAAGGCAGCGTTGTTCCGGCTGCTCGGGATCCGCGTCGCCCTTCTCGCGCACCCGTACTCTCAGATCCGATCAGGGACAGCACATAGACTGGCGACGGGCGAACTGGAGAACATCACCCCCAAGGCGGCTCGCCACTACGTGGATTCCTGGCGGCTCGCAACGGTCCCCGTCCTCTGGAAGCTGGCGCAGGAAGTCAACCAGGGTGTCTTCGAGGGGAACGGGGAGGTGCGTCAGGTGGACGTCTTGCAAGAGCTGCCGTCGATCGTAGCGGATGTGATGTACGCCGATCCGCCGTATGCCGGTCAGAACGTCATGTCGTACGAACGGCAATACGCGGTCCTGGATCGGATTCTGGAGGGCGTCAGCCGACCGACGTCTCCATTTACGGCGAGGGGGGGCAGCGATGAGATTGATGGTCTTCTCGCTCGCGCGGTGCACATTCCAGTCTGGATCCTCTCGTTCGGGAACGTGGACTGCAATCTGAGTGAGCTCGAGGAGAAGATGCGCCGGCTTGGCCGGGAGACCCGTGCCCAGGAGATCCGGTACCAACACCTGCCGGCGGTCGCAACGCAGCAGAAGAGGGAGACGAACCGGGAGCTCTTGGTCGCCGGGTGGGACCCGTGCGCCCCGCTGTTCCACGACCTCCACTTGGACGTCGCCAGTTCTCTCGAGGAGACACTGCCATGAGCGATCCCAAGCGTCTCGGTGCCCGGATGGTCCCGATCGACGATCTGCGCCCACACCCTCTGAACAGCAACGTCATGCCCGAGGACCTCAGGGAGAAGCTCAAGGCCCACATCCACCGCACAGGGCGCTACCCGTTCATCGTCGTCCGGCCCCATCCGGATGAGCCGGGCTGCTTCCAGGTCCTCGATGGCCACCACCGGGTCGATGTCCTCCGCGAGCTCGGCCACACGGAGGCCCGCTGCGACATCTGGAACGTCGATGACCGCGAGGCGAAGTTGCTGCTCGCCACCTTGAACCGCCTCCAGGGCCAGGACGTGCCCATCCGCCGGGCACAGCTCATCCACGAACTCCTAGGCGAGATGAACCTCACCGACCTCGGCGGGCTGCTCCCGGAGACCGACAGGCAGCTCGAGGAACTGGAGAGCCTGCTTCAGTTCCCCGCAGAGGAGATCGCCGCCCTCCTGGCAGAGGAGGCCGAGAAGCAGGAGAAGGTGCTGCCCAGGGTGCTGACATTCGTGGTGACCCCCGAGCAGGAGGAGATGATCGACCGGGCCGTTGAGCTCGCGAGCGACGGCACCCAAGGCCGCGACCGCAAGGCCCGAGGGCTCGCCAACCTCGCCCGACGGTTTCTGGAGGAGAGTCGCGATGAAGAGACCATCGCCAAGTAGAGTCGCCTTGTCGCGTCGACGAGCCGTCATCCGCAGGCAGCTCGCCCGACGAGACCGTGAGCTATTCGGTCCCCAGTTTTCCCGGCAAGCAGTGTCGCGCAACGAGCAGTACTTCCATCTCTGGCAACGGATCCTGGTGCAACTGGCCGAGGCGCTAGGGAACAGAAGGCGCGAAGCTGACTTTGGCCGCCTGCACGAGCTGGCTGGTGAACTCGAGCGGGCACAGAGACAGGAGCGGCTGCCGCGAGGTCTCGTCAGGAAAATCCTTCCAAGGAGTCGCCATGGCTCGGTACGCAAAAAGCAAGCGTGAAGAGGCGCGCAAACTCTACCTCACCAACGAGGTGTCGACCGTCGCCGAGATCGCCCGGCGGCTCAGGACCAAGGCGCACACGGTTGGCCAGTGGCGGCGAGAGGAGGGCTGGGACGACCTACGCCTGCAGATCGACCGCCAGGCCGCTGAGAAGCTCGTCGCGCAACTCGCCAACGAAAGAGTCACGCTGAACGCTCGCCACTTCAAGTTCTGGGACGTGATCGGCAGCAAGATGGTCGACCTGGTCAAGCCGGGCGGCCTGAACGGCGAGGAGATCAAGAGCCTGGAGCGGCTCGCCGCCATCTTGGAGCGGATGCAGCGGGGCCAACGTCTCGCCCGTGGCCTTTCGCTCGACGGCCAGACGGAAGAGCAGGTCCGTGCTGAGGCCCAGGCTGAGCTGCGGGCGCTCGTGGATCTGTTCATCGACGTGGTGAGGCGGGAGGTGACGGATGAGCCGACGCGGGATCGGATCGCTCGGGCTGTGCTGGAACGCATCCCGGCAGAGGAAGTGGAGGGAGGCGACGACGCTCGTGAATCCGCCTAGCAGGAACAGGATCCATCTGACCCGTGGCTACCTCCGGGGGCGAATCTCGGAGATCGCCAGCCCCGCGACACGGGCCGTGAGCGAGCCGCTGGCCGAGTGGGCGGTGCGGCGCATCCGTCTCAGCGGCAAGCCCTTCAGCTTCGAAGGTCACGCGTATCTCAAGGCCATCTACGATGACCCGGCGCAGCACGTGGTCCTGATCAAAGCCGCACAAATCGGCGGCACGACCTGGGCGATCTTGAGAGCAATCCACGCGTGCGCCATGGGCCTCAGCGGGATGTATTTCTTCCCGACACGAACCGACGTCTTGGAATTCTCGAAGTCGCGGGTCGGGCCGCTCCTCCAGGACAACCCGTTCCTCTCGCGACTGATGACCGACACGGACACGGCGGGCTTGAAGCGCATCGGCTCGGCGTACCTGTACCTACGCGGCATGCAAAGCACCGTGGGCATGAAGTCGGTGCCGGCGGACTGGCTGGTCTTCGACGAGCTCGACGAGGCGACGCCGGAAGCGAAGAGCCTGGCGAAGGAGCGCATGTCCCACTCCGATTACAAGCGCCTGGTGGAGTTGTCCAACCCGAGCCTTCCCTGCTACGGGATCGATGAGGCCTACCAGCTCTCGGATCAACGCCACTGGACAGTGCGGTGCGACGCCTGCGGCACGTGGACCGCGCTGGACAAGGAGTTCCCGCTGAAGCTCGGCCAGGAAGTTCGGATCATTCGCGAGCGCGAAGACGACACCAGCTACCGCGCCTGCCCTCGCTGCGACGAGGAACTCGACCTCGACCGGGGTGAATGGGTCGCGGACTTCCCGAGCCGTTCCACGCACGGTTACAGGATCTCGCAGCTGATCAGTTCCAAGGTGGATCCCGCTGAGATCTTGCGCGAATACCGGACCACCCGTTTCGCAGAGCGCTTCTACAACTTGAAGATCGGCGTCGCCTGGGCGGACACTCAGAACCGGCTCACGGTCGACGAGGTGCTCGCGTGCTGTGGGGAGCACGGGATGCTCGACGGCGTGGAGGAGCGCGACGGCGGCTGCACGATGGGCGTGGACACGGGCAAGGATCTGCACGTCGTCATCGCCCGGCACATCAAGAACGACAAGGAGAAGCGCCGTCAGGTCGTCTACATCGGCACCCGGCAGCACTACGGCGAGCTGGACGAGCTCATGCGCCGCTACGGCGTGCGCCTGTGCGTGATCGACGCGTTGCCCGAGATCCACGCCACCAGGGAATTCGCTGGCCGCCACCCCGGTCGCGTCTACCTGAACTACTTCCTTGAGTCCCAGCGCGGCGCGTATGACTGGAAGCACCAGGAGCGGATCGTCCAGGAGAACCGGACGGAGGCGCTGGACGCCAGCCGGCAGGCGATCCGGGAGCGGAAGGTCGTGCTGCCACGGGGTGGGGGAGTGGTCCGTGAGCTTGCCGAGCACCTCGCGGCGGACGTGAAGCAGCTGGTGGAGGACGAGGATACCGGGGCGAAGTCGTTCCGCTACGTGAAGACCGGGACGAACCATTTCTCGCTGGCGTTCACCTACGACTGCATCGCGGCTTCCCGCTACCACCCGATCGACTACAGCATGTACGGGTGGCTCCGTCGGCCGCTCGACCCGGACAACATCATCTTCGCGGAGTGGTAGATCCCCCCGGACGATGGCCCGGCGAGAGAGATCAAGAACGCTCCCGGAAGGGGCGGGACGTCAGGCGCGTTCCCCAGTGAGGTGCCGAGAATCGGAGCTCCGGCGGGTCCAGGGTGCGGGTAATAGAAAGGAAGGGCGGCGCCAGGGTGCAGTTATCGGCATTCAAAACGCCCTTCGCGTACCTCTATGCGGCACGTTTCGCGGCTTCCGGGGCGGTAATGACGGTCCCTGCCGGTTGGACGAATCCGAGCTAACCCGTTGATCCCGTGTGGGTAGGGGACGTTCCGGCCCATTCACGGGCCCTCGCGAGCCGCGTTTTTCCTTCCAGAACGCGCCCCTGACGTGCCGGTTGGCCCCCCAACGTGCCGCTGCTCAAGCCGAGGGTGTGCCGCATGTCCGGCTTCCAGCGAAAGACGAACACGTGGGGACGCCGAATCCTCTTTGGATGGGAGTGCGTCGAACGATCTCAGCCGGGCCTCTTTCGTTCTTCGGTACGGACTCTGCTGCCGTAGCAATGTGACCCCGCCCCGAAACTCGGGCCGTTCCCGTCGCGATGACCGCCTGGAAATGCGACCACCCCGGTCTCTTGATCCGACGCCGAGTAGCACCATTCCGGGTGTATAACTCAGCAGCGGTTCCGTGGGGGGAGGGGAAGTCGCATGCGGCTGCCAGCTACTTCCAACAGTATCGCTGTTTCTTCGGTCGGCCGACGCACTCGCAAGGAGGAACCGCAATGAGGGGGCCGCTACTTCTGGTCTTCCTGATCGTGGGGCCGCTCCCGGCGGCGGCCCAAGAGAGTCTCAACTTCAAGCTGCAGGAGTTCGTCTTCGATGCCGGCGGGCACCCAGCCGATGGCACCATCCTCAGTTCCGCGAGCTTCAGGGTAACGCTCGATGCGATCGGCGAGGGAACTGCCGCGACGACGATGTCCGGCTCGTCGTTTCAAGTGGAAGGTGGCCTAGTTCCGGCCTATCCACCGCCCGACGAAGTTCAAGACATCCGCTTCTCGGGAAAGGACATGTTCTGCTGGGCCCCGGAGAGGTCGGGGGGAGCCTACAACGTCTATCGAGACCCCACCGGTGTTCTCCCCGGCAATTTCGGCACCTGCTCTCAGCTTGACCTTGCGACCGAATGCGCGACGGATTCAAACGCTCCACCGGCGGGCGAGGCGTGGTTCTATCTAGCCACCGCTGAGAACCGGATCGGAGAGGAAGGAACCAAGGGATATCGAAGTTCCGGCGTCGAGCGGTCGAACCTCGCGCCTTGTCCGTGAAGGAGGAGCACGAGATGAACGCGATGACGAAACTCGTGGTGGCGGTTCTCGTTGCCTGTCCGGGACTCCCGGGGCTCGCGATGTCCGCGGCGCCGCCGCCACTCCTCAACTACCAGGGGGTGCTGCGCAACGCCGCGGACCGGCCTCTCACCGGAACATACGACATGACCTTCCGGTTCTTTAGCGACGCCACGGGCGGAGACGAGATCCTCGTGGACTTCCACCCGGCGGTCGCCGTTTCCCGCGGTCAGTTCGCCGTCCAACTCGGAGGAGGAACCGTTTCCGATGGGAGCGGGCTCGGAGTCTACGTCGAGCTGCCAAACGTCTTCGGCGACTACTCGACCGTGTACCTGCAGGTTGAGGTTTCAGGGGAGGTCCTGTCGCCCCGCACGCAGGTGCTGTCCAGCGCCTACTCGCTCAGCGCTCGGTACGTCAACGGCGTTGATGTTGCGTCGAGCGGAATCCTTGATCTCTACGTCAATGCGGCCACCGGGAACGACAGCAACAACGGCCTGACACCCTCCTCGCCAAAGCGAACGATTCAGGCGGCGGTGGATCGAATACCCGGCGTCCTCAACGGCGACGTCACCATTCACATCGCTCCCGGTACCTACGCCGAAACGGTCATTCTCAGTCAACGCGTCTGCCTCCACGACGAAGAAATCACGTTCCGCGGAGAGCCGGAGGCAGAGATCACCGGGTCCGGGCTCCGCGGGACCGGGCTCACATTGTCGTACGCCGCGGGTGTCGTCCTCGAGAATCTCTGGGTGCACGATACAACGTTCTACGACGTCGCGAGCTATCACACGTCAACCACTGTGCGAGGTTGCCGGTTCGGCGATGCTCCTGGACTGGGAGCTGGCGGCGGTCTCTCTATCAGCGGTGGGAGGGCGGTCGTGGAGAACACGCGAAGCGCGCGTCACAACAATGACGGGATCATCTGTACCCAAGGGGCCTTCTGCGAGTTGAACAACGTCATCTTGAGCGAGAACTCGTCCGGTGTCACTGCCTCCCGCGCCGCTATCATCCGCTTTCAGGGCCCCGCGACGATCACGTACAATCGCCATGCCGGGGTGCATGTCTATCAGGCGGGTTTCGCGAACTTCCTCGATCGCTCGGACGTGACGGTGACCGACAACTCGCCCTATGACTTGCGCGCAAAGACACACTCCGCCATCTGGCAGTACCAATACTCGTCGGTCGGTTCATGTGTTGCGGACAGCTACGGCATCTGTGAACCCGGAGGACTGTGAGTCGCATTCGAGGCCTGTCGGCGAGCCAGATCTTTCTCTGCTAAGAAGTCCGCCAGGTGTGCCTGCTAAGGTCCGTTGATCCAGCAGCTGAGAGTCCCGCCCCGGTGAACCCCGCCACCGATTCTTCTCGCGGGTTTCCGGGCAAGAAACGCGTGCGCTTCCTCACGAGACGGGTGGAAAGGGACGAAGACGACGGTCGGGTGCGGCGTCGCGGACGATGCGAGATGGCGGAATCCGTGCGCCGCACACACCGCTGCGAGGTGAACGGGGCGTGCGGCCTCGCGGATCGGAAGCTACGCAGCGCGGTGGATCTGGACGCATGGCGCAGGAACTCGCCCGATCAAGCAGGGCGGTGACCCCGTCCAGCGGTCCTTCTCGTGGCATTTCGGGTCGAGAAAGCGCTGGCGCTTTCTGGCGAGGCTGGCGGCCGCGACCCCGCCCGCCTGGCGGGGACCCGGTTTGCGATCCGGACCGGCCCGGGATACATTCCGGGGGCCCGCGTGCCTGGTTGCTGAACGGTAAGACGGGTCAGCGCGGATGCACGGCACGAGGAGACTTCCATGGCAAACGACAGGATCAGGAGCGTTCGACCGATCTTGCGCGCAGCGGCGGTCGCGGCCTTTCTGGCACTGTGCGGCGGGGTCGCGTACGCGGCGGATGCCCCAAACAACGAGGTGAACATCCCGCCCCAAGAGCCCGCGACGGCCTCGAAGTTGACCCCTCTCGGCGCGGCCAAGGCGAAGGTGGGCCCCACGACGACCACCACGAAGTTGAAGGCGCCGGCCACCGCGTGCCAGACCCCGAACTTCGTGGAGCCGGCCTGCGTGCCGGACGCGCGGCAGTATCGCGACCTGTTCCCCTTCCTGCCCGACTTCTTCGGTCCAGACTCTCCGAGAGACGGTTGTTGACACGCATAGGGGTCTAGGTGAGCCGTGAAAAGGTCCGTTGATCCAGGAGGTGAGAGTCCTGCCCCGGCAAAGGTCGTCCCGGCCGGGTAGCTATCCCAGCGAACGTGTGTCGACCGCGGACGAGATCTTGCGGATCGCGCAATCGGAAGCGACGGCGAGAATCGAGTTCTAGCTCGACATCGTAGGCGATACCGGAGCGGCTGCAGTCCCGTCCGCCCCTCCTCGATTTCCACTTCGCGAACCCGGTCGACCAGAAGCAGCTGGATCGTTTGTCGGCGAAGACCGGATCGGCGGGCGAGACGCGACCTACCTCTTCGTTTGCCGAATCACCCTGGCCCGCCGCGCCTATTTCCCTCCTCACCGGAATTGTTGACCATCGAGGTCTCTTTTTGACCTTTGATTTCTCCGCGTCTGAGCGCCGGTTTCCTGTAGATTGATGGATACGCGTGTCGCCTTTCCGCAACCGCCGGTCGGACGGAATGCGCCGCGGCGCAGGTCCCTGCGAGCCCAATCCCGCGGGCACGGGCCGGGAGCAGAGGGCGGAGGCGCTCATGATCAGAACACCCGCCATGCCGTCGAGAGATCGTCGCGTTCACGCGGCGATCGTCTTGGCGCTCTTCGTTCTGTTTCTCTCGCTCTGGACTGCGGGCGTTGCCGAGACGCGCGCTGCCGGGCTCGACGTCGGCGACGCGGACGGCGACGGGATCCCGGATGCCGCCGACAACTGCCCTTTCCTCGCGAACCCAGGCCAGGAAGATGTGGACCAGGACGGAGCAGGCGACGCCTGCGACTGCAACCCGGCAGACCCTGGAATCGAGAGCTGCGACGACGGGAACGTCTGCACGGACGACGTCTGCGATCCGGCGACGGGGTGCAGCCACGTCAACAACGCCGGTCCCTGCGACGACGGGAACGCGTGCACGGTGAACGACACCTGCTGGGGCGGCACCTGTGCGGCGATCGGGGAAAGCCCTCTCGACACCGGCAACACCCACACCTGCGCCGTGCGCAGCGACGGCCGCCTCGCCTGCTGGGGCGCGGACCATGGCGGCGACGTCTCGGGCCCGAACGCGAGCATCGATCCGCACGTCGCGGTCGCTACCGGGGAATACCACACCTGCGCGCTGCGCACGGACGGTCGCCTCATCTGCTGGGGCTTCGACAGCCACGGCCAAATCGGGGGGCCCAATGCGAGCAGCGGTCCCTTCATCGCACTCAGCGGGGGCAACTTCCACACCTGCGCCATCCGGAACGACGGGCGGCTCGCCTGCTGGGGCTACAACACCAACGGCCAGGTCGGGGGCCCCAATGCGAGCACCGACATCTACACCCGTGTCAGCGCGGGCTATTACCACACGTGCGCGGTCCGCTCGAACGGCCGCCTCGCCTGCTGGGGAGACAACATCTTCGGTCAGGTGATGGGGCCCAACGCGAGCACCGATACCTACACCAAGGTCGCCGTCGGCAACTACATCACCTGTGGCGTGCGGACGGACGGCCGTCTCGCCTGCTGGGGCAGGAACACCTACGGCGAGGTTTCGGGGCCGAACGCGAGCACGGATGCGTACACGGGCGTCACTGCAGGCCTCTATCACACCTGCGCGCTGCGCGCGGACGGACGGATCACCTGCTGGGGCATCAACTCCCCTGGGCAGGTGACGGGACCGGACGGCAACTCCTGGGTCTACGCTGCGGTGGTCTCCGGCGACTACCACGCCTGCGCCCTGCGCACCGACGGCCGGATCTTCTGCTGGGGAAGCGATGCGAACGGCCAGGTGTCGGGGCCGAACGCCGGCAGCGGCGCGTACGGTGCATCTCCGCTGAACTGCGACGACGGGAACGTGTGCACCGTGGATTCCTGCGCTCCGGCCGAAGGGTGTTTTCACGTTCCGGGCTACGCGGGCACCGTCTGCCGACCGGCGACCGGACCCTGCGACGTGACCGAGAGCTGCACCGGAACGGAGGAGGCGTGCCCGGCGGACGCGGTGCGGCCCGCGAGCGCTCCCTGCCCTAGCGACGGCGAGGCGTGCACACTCGACGTCTGCGATGGGACGGGGGTGGAATGCAGGCACCCCGCAGGCAACGCGGGCACGGTGTGCCGGCCCTCGGCCGGTGCATGCGACTTTGCGGAGTCGTGCGACGGAGTGGGACCGGCGTGCCCCCCGGACGTTCTCCTACCTTCCACGAGCGTTTGCAGACCGTCTACGGGGCCATGCGATGGACTCCCCGAGAACTGCAGCGGGACCTCGCCGCTGTGTCCACCGGATCAGATCCAGCCAGACGGAAGCGCGTGCGATGACGCCAACGTTTGTACGTTGAACGACACCTGCTCGAGCGGGTCCTGTCCCGGAGCGACGGGACAGAGTTCCATTAGCGTCGGAATCACCAACACCTGCGCTCTTCGCACGGATGGGCGCCTCGCCTGCTGGGGCAATGACGACTACGGCCAGGTCTCTGGGCCGAACGGGAGTACTGACAGCCACACGGCCGTCAGCGCGGGCCGCTACGTCACCTGCGCGGTCCGGATGGACGGGCGCCTCGCCTGCTGGGGTCGCGACCACAACGGTGACGTCTCGGGCCCAAACACGAACACGGGCGCTTACACCGCCGTCAGCGCCGGCTACCTCTACACCTGCGCTCTTCGCACGGATGGGCGCCTCGCCTGCTGGGGCTCAGACTCATACGGCCAGGTCTCGGGACCGAACGGGAGCACCGCCACCTACACCGCGGTCAGCGCCGGCTACGTGCACACCTGCGCGCTCCAGACCGACGGCCACCTCGCGTGCTGGGGTTACGAACATTACGGCCGAGTCTCGGGGCCGAATGCGAGCACCGACAGCTACACCGCGGTCAGTGTCGGCGGTCACACCTGCGCTCTTCGCACGGATGGGCGCCTCGCCTGCTGGGGCTACGACGAATACGGCCGAGTCTCGGGGCCGAATGCGAGCACCGACAGCTACACCGCGGTCAGTGCCGGCTCGGACTACACCTGCGCCCTACGGAACCACGGGCGCCTCGCCTGCTGGCGCGACCACGAGTACGAGGACGACACCGACTTCGGCCAGGCCTCGGGGCCCAACGCGAGCACCGACAGCTACACCGCGGTCAGTGCCGGCGGGCGCGATACCTGCGCCCTGCGTGCGGATGGACGCCTCCGCTGCTGGGGCGAAGGCGACGAGGGCGTGGTCTCGGGTCCCAACGCGAGCACCGACTTCTATGGGCTCCATCAACTGAACTGCAGCGACGCGAGCATCTGCACCGACGACGCCTGCGATCCGAGCGCCGGCTGCCTCCACACCGTGCCCGAATGGGCGACCTGCAGCGACGGGGACGCTTGCACCTCCGATTTCTGCGATCCGGCGAGCGGCTGCTTCAACCCGCAGGCCGGCGACACGCTCTGCGACGATCAGAACCCGTGCACCGCGGACTCCTGCGACTCCGCGGCGGGCTGCCTCCACGCCTCCGACGACGCGGCCTCCTGCTCGGACGGCGACCCCTGCACGCCCCGCGATCACTGCGCGGCAGGCATATGCGAGGGAGTCGAGTCGGACGGCGACGGGATCGGCGACCTCTGCGACAACTGCCCCTCGCTTCCGAACCCGGATCAGGCGGATGCGGACTCGGACGGCGCGGGCGACCTCTGCGATCCCTGCCCGCTCGATCCCCTGGACGACGCCGACCGCGACGGGGTGTGCGGCGACGTGGACCACTGCGGTAACTCGAACCTCGCGCTGACGGTCTCGGTCGCGGGCTGCGACTCGGGGGTGTCGAACACGCTGTTCGCGACCGGCTGCACGCTCCAGGACCTGGTGAACGGCTGCGGGGTTGGCGCGGCGAACCACGGGGCGTTCGTGAGCTGCGTGGCGGAGCTGACGGAACGCCTCAAGAACGAGAGCGTGCTAGCGGGCCGGCAGAAGGGCAGGATCCAGCGGTGCGCGGCGAAGTCCAATCCGCACCCGGCACCGGAGATCATCCGCGTAGTGCGCGAGCGGTCGTAGCCGGAGGCGCCCTATATAGAGGAAGGAGAGACGGCTGAGAAAGGGGCTGCCGCGTGCGAGCCGTGCCCGTCCGATTGGTTCAACGTGGCTCTCCAGAGAGCATGCTCGCTGTTGAAACGGCGCTCTTTTTCGAGTTCGAAACGCGAACTACCTGGGGAGCCAGATGGAGCGCCCTCGGAAAACGGCTCTCTGGTGAACCCCGCCACCGAGTTTTCTCGCGGGTTTCCGGGCAACAAACGCGTGCGCTTCCTCACGAGACGGGGGGAAAGGGACGAGGACGACGGTCAGGTGCAACGTCGCGGACGATGCGAGGTGGCGGAATTCGCGCGCCGCACACACCGCTGCAAGTTGAATGGGGCGTGCGGCCTCGCGGATCGGAAGCTACGCAGCGCGGTGGAGTCCGACGACCGGGAGATGCTTCCGGCCAGCGGGGTAGCCGACGGTGAGGTCGAGCGTCACACCAGGCCGACCACGCACCAGCGCCTGCGGTCCTGCGCAAGGGGAACGCTTGGGCCAGCGGGGCCGTGGCTCGAACCTTGGCGCGCGGCAGCGAGGGCGGCGACCGAAGTAGACCTCATCCGGCGTCCGCGTTGCCAGGCCAGAATGGGGACGGTCGCCGTTGTACCAGCTCACGAACGCCGCCAATTCGCGCTGGAACTCGGCAAGCCGGTAGGGGACGAGGATGCGGCGCGTGCACTCGTTCTTCAGGGAGCGGATGAAACGCTCGATGACCGCGAGGCTCCCGTACTTGCCGATCGCACCGAAGCGTTGACGGATACCGTGGCGACGGCACCAGCGTGCGAAGGCCTTCGCAGCGAACTGCTTGCCGTGGTCCGTGATGAGATGCTTGGGAGGCAACCCGGCCCTCTGGATGACGCGGTCGAGGAATGCCTGGACCTTCACGGACGACGGGAGGCTTGCGAACGTCACGATGCCCATAACGCGGCGCGAGTAGTGGTCGACCACGACAGCGACCCACCAGCAGAAGGGCCAACGCTGCGGGAGGGAGAACGGCAACCACGCTGTCCAGAATCCGAGCGATGTGGGCACCGTACGGAGATCGACATGCCAGACGTGATTCGGGTAGCGGGCGGTGACCCTGCGCGTGAACGATCGCTGGGCGGAGACGGCCACCGGCTTCCGTGGCTCGCGCAACATTCGCCTGACCGTTGTCGCCCCGAGATGGAGCCCGGCCCGACAGAGCACCTGCGCGATCCTCTCCTTGCCCATGGTGGGACAGAGGACCTTGAGCCGCCGGACGATGTAGCGGACGAACTCGGGGAACTTGTTCACGGGCTGCGGAAGCTGGATCAGTGCGCCGGGCCCCTCCTCATCGAGGCGGCCCATCCACGAGGCGACCGTGGCCGGGGTGACGAGCAGGCGTTCGGCGGTCTGGGCCGACGACCAACCTCGCGCCGCGCGAAGCTCGAGAATCGCTAGCCGTTCGGTGGGCGGATAGTGAGGGCGGCGCTGTGCCGGGATGCGGAGCATCCGCGCGTCCTTGATTCGGAGCTCCTCGCGGAGCAGGGCAATCTCCTCGCAAAGTCGGCCCACCTCGGCCTGGAGGCGTATCCTCTTGTTGATGCTGTTGGCGGCACATCCTCGGGCGAAGGTCAGGGAGAAGTGGGCGAGGGAAACGACCTGCACGACCGACGAGCGGACGCGACTTGGCCAGCCATTGGGCAGAGAGAGACTCCGGCGGACCGCCGCGTCGAGAATGACCGTCCTCCGGGGGGATCGTTGGCGAGCGCGTTGTGGAAATAGGATAACCGGTTGAAGGGGAATGAGCTACGTGTGGTGGCCCCGTCCCAGAGAATCACTGGACCCCCACACCCACGACGATCATGGTCGGGACGCGGATCTCGTGGAGGCGCGGCAGGGCTAGACGAGCCGCTTCAACACCAGGCTCCGCTCGAGTCGCTCCGTCCCCCTCCGGATCGTGAGGCTGACCCGGGCGCCCTCGCGGCGGAGAAGACGCCGCACCTCCGGGAATTCCACGCCTCGGAGATCCTTTCCGTCCACGGCCACCAGGAGGTCTCCCTTCCGCAGCCCTTGCCCGGCGGCGGGGGTCCCGGCGCCGACGTCGATGACCTTGTACGTCCCGTCCCGCTGCGCAGACAGCGTGAGACCGGTCATGTCCACGTCGTACCGTCGATCATACGTCCCGTTGGGCTTCAGCCAAAGGCGGCTGCCTTGGTAATCGAACGCGACATGGAACCTCTCCAGCGAGTCGTGCCCGAGCATCCCGTTCTGGCCGAGGACGACGGCGGTGCCGAACGACTCCCTGTCGACGAACCCCGCCACGGTGTCCCGCAGGAGAAACGGGCCAAGCTTGAGCGAGCCGATGCGGCCGAGCCGGGCCTTCATGTCGCCCCCCATCCCCTCCGCGACCAGGGTGTAGGTCGGGCCGGGCGGGCGGATTCGATGGTCCGAGAACTCGAAGAGAAGGAGCGGGACGTCGGGCACGCCCGTGTCCACGAGCAGCTTGACCGGCACGCGCATGCCCTTGTCGATCTCGACCTCGGCATCGATGACCGGGATGCCGTGGGAGAACACAAGGGGAAACTCCACCGCCCCCTCGCGCGGCCTGTAGGAGCGCCGGTCGCGGAGATTCAGGACACGCCGTTCGTAGTCGATCTCGACGACCGACTCCATCAAGGCAGCGCCGATTATCCCGTCGACCGGCCAGTCCGCGAATGGAGCCCTGTTCTTCGCTACCAGGAGCGTTTGGTCTGGAAGACTCACCCCGTGCAGCGCGAGGTTCGCTCCGGCCGCCACGCCAGCTTCCCGCGCGCCCGCCGTCCCGCCGCCTCCGAGGTTGATCGTTCGGGCGAACGCAAGGCCGAGCCGCTCGCCGAGGGCGGGATCCAGCAGGAGCGCTCCCTGCATGCCGAAACCGGTGTCGAAGATCATCCGCGCGTCGAGCGTGTCGTTCACCCGGACGTCGAGGCCGATCATCTGGCCGACCCACGTGAACGGGATGCCGAGCGCGGAGCCGCCGCGATCGAAACGGATCGCTGGCCGTGATCCCTGCCCGTCGACTTCATCACCAGGAAAGGAAACGGAGACGATGACTACCAGCGAGGCAAGCAGGATCACGCCGGTTGAGCGAGCCCTTGCCTGGTTTCTCATGTGGGCACCACCTCTCGACGGCGCGGCCGCCCCTTCCCGCCCCCGGCCGGCTCCGAGGCGTTCGACGGGATCGCGCCGCGCGTGCGAGCCCGCTGTCGCTGACGGCATGAGCCCGAGGAAAAGCCGGCCAACGTCTCACATGAGGATACGCGACAAGGCAGGTAGGGTTTCGCAATGTTCGCGGCTTCTGGCGAAGGGGCCTGGCGGGGCCTGCGGCGGAAGCGCGGCCGGCTCCGGCCTCAGTCCGGACCACTCGCGCCCGGTCTTCCTGGCACCGGTGCCGCTGCAGCACGTACCGTGGGAGAATCGGGCTGCGCACGGCAAAGGTGAGGGTTGAGCCGCGAAGCGCCTCGTAAAACTGGGGGCAGGGATACTCTGCGCGTCGTTGTCGGAGGCTGGACGTCCTGGATTGCCCGCACTGCCACGGGCGCATGAGAATCCTCGCGGCGATCCACCCACCCGACACGACGCGGGCGATCCTGGAGTGCCTGGGCCTGCCGTCGCGGGCGCCGCCGATCGCCCCGGCGGTACGCGAGGCTGAGCCGGTGGCCTCGGAACCCGACTTCTTCGACTGAACGCTCCTGCGGCGGTGGTCCTCCGCGCGCGGCGGGGGGTGGTGTGTCCGGGGTGAGTGGTCTGGCTCGCGTCATTACAGTCTTGCGCCGTCCCGCAACCAGCCTCGTAGAAGAACCCGTCGCCGTCAGCGTCGGAGCACTGGGCGCGTGCCAGAGGGGCCAAGGAGACGGTTGCCACGGCGAACAGAAACGGAATGACGGAGTGGTGCCGCACGCACAGTGTTTGGCTCATGGCTGCACGCACGCCGGCAGCACCGCCGGGTCCCTCCCACTCATCACCGTGCCTTGCCGCTTCCTGCCGTATCTCGTCTGCCCCTGGTAGGTCGCGGAGGTGACGTAGTAGCGGCCAGTTCCAGCGGGCGGATTCGGCAGGGTGTCGGCCACGGTGAGGTAGTCGCCGACCTGCGGCGGGGCAGCGGGGTAGTCGCACTGGAGCGGCTGCGCTTGGGTGAAGTCGAGCGGCCTGGTCAGCGGGCCGTAGTAGGTGTCGAAGTGGTCGGCGCCGCCCAGGCCCTCCGGCATGTAGGGGACGCGAAAGCCGAGGGACGCCGAGGGGACGTACGTCTGCAAGATGTCGAATTCCGTAGTGAAGCCTGCGATGCGGGCGAGCCAGTTCCACCCGTCTTCTGGGTATTCATCCGAGGGATACGCGCACGAGCCACCGGTCCCGCGTTCGCAGGACACGTGCAGGGGGACGTAGAGGAACCCGTTTTCCTCGTCGAAAGTCTGCGACGTTCGGTACCGGATTCGGTCGACGGTACCTGACGCCCCGCACCTCTCGGAGAAGTGAAAGAGAACGGTCTCGTTCACCCCATCGAACTTGACGAACTCCAGGCGCCGCAGCGTGAACGGTCCCGCCGCTCCGCAGTAGACACCCGTCGTGAGGTCCCGAAGACGAAACTCGTAGAGTGCGCCATCGTTCAACACGTGCACATAATCGGCGCCGTTGGCGCACCACTGCGAGGTACAGGGCGCGGGCCGAACGGGGGTACACGTGTACCCGGGTTGGTCCGCGATCCAGTCGCTGCAATCCAAGGGCTGCCCTGGTGCGCTGGCGACTGCGGGTGCGACGGCGAGGATCAGAGCGAAGGTGACGGCGATGCGGGTCATGGTGACCTCCCCCAGGAAGCGGTTGCCCCAGTTGTACATCCGATCGGGCGGGAAGGAGGCCCGGAAAGGGGACAAAACTGGTCGTCTATTGTGTCAACAGGGTAGCCCACGAATCTGCCGCGCCAGCTCTGGTCCAAGAAGTGGAGGTAGCATCCTGGTCAGCTAGGCTGCAACCGGCGTGCAACGTCGCGGACTGCAGAGAAGAATGAGGGGTGTCGATGGCAAAGCGACGCAAGACGGTCTCGGTGAGGATCCCGCCGTACGTGCCTCCGCGAAACGCCTGGCGAAGGCAAATCCACGCCATCGTCCGGGAGCGCATGGCCGAACTGGGCGTGACCTACCGGGCCACTGACGAGCTGGAGCTCGAGGTGCGGCTCTACCTCGCGCCGTCCGACATCCTCGTGCATGACGTGGACAACCGGCTCAAGGACATCATAGACGCGCTGCGGGGGCGGGTCGGCGGGCCCAAGGCGGTGCGCACGCTGATGCCGCTCGTTCTGAAACGACCGGCAGATCTACGAGGTCACCGTGGAGAAGTCGGTCGCGCCAAAGCATAGCCGTGGTCTAGGGCACCTGACGACACGGCGGTTTCACCTGTCAGTCGTGCCAGGACGAATCAGCACTGCGGGGCAGGGACTACCCGCGATCTTGTCTCATCGCCACGCCCAGGGCAAGAGGGGTTGAATCACCCTCGGGAGTAAACCCAATGGCGACCACACTGTCCAGCGCACGCCTGGTGACGTTTCAGCCCGTTGGGCTCGCCGACCTTCCTTTCCGCGTGCTGGAACACGCGTACTGGCGGCCACAGGCCGCCCGCGTTCCCAGAGCAAATCGCCAACGAGGCCAGAAGAAGGACGCGGAGACTGCGCGGATCATTCGAGCGCGCCGAGGCTGGCGACGGGAGGAAACCTGGATCAACGACTGCTTCGAGGCGGTGCTAACGAGCTTGCCATCCCACGTGAGCCGCGAATGGGTCGCGCATGTCGCGGCTGCCTTCGATCTCGGGAAGCCGCGTGTGGTCGCGCTGGACTATGCTGGCCTCCGCAGTCTGACCGGAAAGCCCGACTTTGCTCTGATGGGTGACGACGCCATCGTCCTCGGTGAATGCAAGGTCGGCACTCACCGAAGAAGTGCCCGCTACACGTTTCAGCAGTACGGCAAGTACATGGGCCTTGCGGCCTTGTGTCGCTGCTCCGCGAATCGAAGACTACCCAGGCAGGTAGTTCATCTCATTCTTGCTCCAACTACGGACCCGCGGAGGTTTCTCAACGACTACGCAGATTGGCAACCTGCGGTAATCGCTCGCCAGCTTGTGTTCTCTCCCGCGAAGGTAAGGCTTCGTGGTGGAGTGGGTGGAGCGACCGATCACGCAACCTGGAGGGATCAGCTCGCCAAGCTTCTGCGCGGGAAGGCAGTACAGCGTAACTGCCCCTTGGACCGTTTGGCTCTCGACGAGCTTCTCGATCAACCTGACGTTCCAATTGCTCGCACATTTGTATGGGCGTGGGCCGAAGCCGGTGACAAGCTGGCGTCCATCTGTGCGGCGCAGAACCTGGATACGCAAGTGCAAGCAGTGCACGACATCGTGGGCCTCGCGACGAACGGGGCCATCGCGACTTGACCGAGTACGGAGCGAATCAGGCCAACGCCACCGAGTCTGCCCACCAGCCGTCAACACGGCAGCCCGCGAATCTGCGGCGCCAGCTCCTGGTCCGAGGGGTGGGTGTAGATCGTGGTCGTCAGCGGCGATACGGGCCTCGCGAACCTCTGCGCCAGGAACAGGTCCCGGCTCGCGCGGTACACGTTGGTAATGCTGCTGTGCCGCATGGAATGAAAGGGGTAGAGCCGATCGCACCCCGCCCTCTTTTGCCACGTTTGCCACGCGTACTGGACCCGGCGCTTGGAGATCCGGCGGCGTGACTGGTTCGCGAACAACGGATCGCCCCCGTCGAGTCCGTCCCCACGCTTCACCTTGAACCGCCAGAACTGGCGCAGCTTCGCGGCCAGCCTATCCGGCAGGAACACGTCGCCGGCCCGGCCACCCTTCGCAATCTCGGCACGGACCCGTATGCGGACCCGGGGCGTCCCATCAGGCGCGAACACGTCGCCAACGTTCAGGCCGACGATCTCGGCAAGACGCAGGCCGGTGCCGAGGGCCAGGGAGAAGATGACGTGATCGCGGGCGTTCCCGACGGTGAAGCGCAGGATCGCCCGCTGCTCGTCCTGGGTCAGGGTCGGGGGGCTGAGGTAGGGCATACTGGCCTCCGTTGTGCGAGGTTCCGAACATGGTGAGATTCGGCTTCGACTGCGTATTCCACTACGTCACCGACATGGACGCGGCGATCTCGTTCTACACAAGCGTCCTGGGACTACGGCTGGTCTCCAGGGATGTCGTTGCCCGCTTTGATATCGACGGGGTGCTGTTCGAGCTCGTTCCCGCGTCGGGTGCTCCCGCGGTCGGGACCGGCGGTGCCCGCCTCTGCCTGAGCGTAGACGACATGAGCAACGCGATCGCCGAGTTGCGCACGGCAGGTGTCCGCGTGGGAACCGCTCGGGAAGTCGAGAATGGGCTGCTGGCGTCATTCGAGGACCCCGACGGGAACGAGATCTTCATCTGGCAGTCGCGGTAGCAGTTCTCTCCACAGCGTCACCTGGGTGGACCACACCGGCTCCACGACGATCGCCCGCAGGTGCCTCTCGGTGATCGGCGGCAGGTCCAGGATCACTCGCTGGTCGTCGGCGGTCAGGGTTGAAGGGCTGAGGTAGGGCAGGGCGGTTCCTCCTTGGGCTCGAGCTTCTCCACCAGTTGTTCCACCCGCCCGAGACGGCGAAGGAAAGGAAGGGAAAGAACGGGAAGTGAACTCCGGGGGGTGGGTCACTTTTCAGCCGCCCCAACGTGGGTCAGTTTTCGACCGCCCTTGACACCTGAAACGGCAGTCCGGAGCGCATAAGAAGAAGGATGCCGCTTGCCTGTCCGGCCAGGCCGTAGGCGTAAGTCGCTTGCCTGCCTCGAGATAACCTCAGAGGCGAGTGTGCGGACGCCTCCCGGAACGCGTTTCTAGGGCCTGAATCGTGCCGGTGGAATGCCGTTTGGCCTGGTCGTTCCGCTCCGGAATCTCGCCAAGACGCCGCCATCCTGCGGCTTGCCGAAACCGAGGGTGTGCCGCATGTCGTGGGTCCAGCCAAGGACGAACGGCGAAAGGGGGGGCCGAAAAGAAGACAACGGCAGTCGCCTTTCAGCGCGGAATCGGCTTGACACCCGGCAGGCCACAGGAGTACTCATCCGAGCAAAAGTGGGGCAACGTTCATTGGACGGGCACGATCGTTGGGCCAGGATCGCCGGCCGTCGCCGGGCGTTCCGCGAAGGCCGCTGGGCAAACCAGTCCCTTCATGTACGGATTCCGCGTCGTCAACAGGGGCGAGAGATCTCGACGGTGGCAAGGGACGTTCACTCTTTCATGGATCCTGAGCAACGGATAAGGAGGCCGTGCTTATGTTCGCCAAGAGCCGATGGATTCTCCTCGTGCTGCTGAGCCTGGTTCCCAACGTGGATGCGGCCGACTTGACGATTCCCAGTGCCGGACGCGTCTCGATCGAGTTGATCGCCTCCTACGCGGCGTTCAACAACACGATCTCTGTGATTTCTCCACCGGTCGCCATCGCCTTCTCGGGTTGCCAATTGGAGCCAGCGCTGGGCTTGGGAGGCGTACACGTTGTCAGCGAAGAGACCTCGCAGCGCGGTTGTCGCGTAGATCTGGATTCCGACTCGGCGACGCCCGGTATTCAGGAGTTCGCCGCAGGAACCACCTTTGAATTCGGCATGTGCGCGCAGACGGACAGCGATGCGCAGTGCGAATACGTGTGGTCAAGCAATCCAGGCAGCAATTCGGATTCTAGTGATCACGTGCGGACCGAGAACTTTGCCACGAATGCCTGGCGCTTGTCCTGGGAGGACCTGCCCAATCTCGGCGACGCAGACTTCAATGACATCATCGTCGTGTTTCGGGTTCAGCAGGACTCCGACGGAGATGCTCTCTGGGATGACTGGGAGACCTCGGGGATCGACACGAACGGGGATGGGGCCGCGGAGATCTTGCTGGCCGGCGCGGACCCTCAGCGCAAGGACCTTTATCTCGAAGTGGATTGTCTGGTGAGTGACGGCAACGGCAACGGATCGCTGGGCGATCCGGAGGACCATTCGCACTGCCCGCCACAGGATTCCATGCTGGATGTCGTGGCCGCATTCGCCAACGCACCAGTCGCGAATCCGGACGGAACGACCGGCATCCAGTTACACATCGACGTGGGGCCGTTGTACGGCGGCGGGCTGCGCAGCGTCCCGGGGAATGGTGGCGTTTCCGGGGTCGTGGGTGATCTCGGTGGTGGCAATCAGATTGACGAGACGGGCAACGAAATCATCGATTGGGACGGGGCGACCGGAAGAGCGGGAACCGATTTCTACACCTTGAAAGTCGCCAACTTCGATAACGATCGGCGGTTCGCGTATCGATACGCCATCCTCGGGCACCAGACGAACGGGCGTCGCGCGGTGAATGACTGCACCAGCGGATGGGCGGAGGATATCCTCGCCAACGACCTTTTGGTGACATTGGGTGGATGGCGGGACTTGAACGGGGACGGTACCACCGACACCGGTTGCTGGGGTATGACGGCCGCGAACAACATCGATGAGGATGCCGATGGCGCGGTTGACGAGGACCCTCAGGATGAAATCGATAACGATGGCGACTGTGCGGCCGGAACGGACACGAACAACGACGGAATCACATGTGGGAGCGGCGACGTCGGGGTAGACGAAGACGGCGGCTTCTCGGTCGGGTCCCGCGGGCAGCAGGCGGGCACTCTCATGCACGAGTTCGGCCACACGCTGAATCTGAGGCATGGCGGCGGAGACAACGTCCACTACAAGCCGAATTACCTCAGCGTGATGAACTACCTGTTCCAAGCGTGCGAGGTGCCGTCATCCGCGGCAGGCGGCGGTGCCTTCCCGGGTGGGTGTGCGTTTTCCGCCATGGTGTTGCCGCCGACTCTGGCTGGATCCCTCGATGAACGGAGTCTGGACGAGTGTCTGGGGATTGACGACGGCTCGGGGTTCTTCGGCGCGATGGACTGGAACGCCGACGCCGTCATCTCGGGAGGCACCAATTGCAGCCCACCCAACAGTACCAACGTCCAAGCGGACATAAACTTCAACTCGAGCAATGTAGATCTGCTCGACGGTTTCGAGGACTGGGCCAATCTCGCGTATGCGTTTCAGAATGTGGGAAACTTCGTGAACGGGGTCGCGGATCCAGTCGAGGATGAAATGGATCCTTCGATGCTCGAGGAGATTCGGCGTGTCGTGACGATGCAACTCGCCCCGGCGGTCACGCTCACCCTCGAGGCCCCCGCGACGGCGTTGCCGGGTGAGACCGTGCATCTGACCGCGCGCGTCGTGAATTCCGGCAAGGGCCCGGCGACGCAAGCCATGGCGACGGTAGCGACGCCCTTCGGCGATACGGAATCGTTCGATCTGGACGTGGTGAAGGTCGGCGAGGAGCGAGTGACTCCAAGTGTCGATTTCGCGATCGCCTCCGACGCTTGCCCGCAACTCCTCCAGGGCACCGCCAGTCTCACGTTCAAGGACTATGCTCGCAATGCCTTCGTGCTCGGTGATGTTGCGGAGGTGAGGGTGCTCGACGTGACTCCACCGGTTCTGAGTGTCGTCGTCACACCGACTCAGCTCTGGCCGCCGGACCACACGATGGCGGATATTCAAGCCACCGTGGTGGTCACGGACGAATGCGATCCGAATCCTCGGGTGCGGTTGCTATCGATCTGGAGCGATGAGCCGGACAACGGCCTGGGAGATGGCGATACGGAGAACGACATTCAGAACGCGGAGTATGGGACCGACGACCGGACTTTCAGTCTGCGCAGGGAGCGACAGGGGTGGGGAAACGGTCGCGTGTACAGCATCGTGTACGAGGCCAGCGACGCGAGCGGCAACGTCGTCCAAAAGACCGTCGCGGTCGAAGTTCCCAAGTCGATGGCGAAGTCGGCCCTGCTTCGTGATCCAGAGGATCGCAAGAGCGGCTCGAGGAAGGGGCGACTGCAGCGAACCACGACGTTCTGAGCCCGTATGGTCCAGAAACTCGACCGCCCATCCGGGCAGCGAAAGGACAACCTGGAACGCTGAACCCCGCCACCGATTGTTCTCGCGGGTTTCCGGGCAAGAAACGCGTGCGCGTCCTCAAGAGACGGTTGGAAAGGGACGAGGACGACGGTCAGGTGCAACGTCGCGGACGATGCGAGATGGCGGAATCGGTGCGCCGCACACACCGCTGCAAGGAGAGCGAGGCGTGCGGCCTCGCGGATCGGAAGCTACGCAGCGCGGTGGAGTTCGACGACCGGGAGATGCTTCCGGCCAGCGCGGTAGCCGACGGTGAGGTCGAGCGTCACACCAGGCCGACCACGTACCGTCGCAGGAAGACTTGTCTCCGCACACAGAAATGTGTACACTTATTGGATGAAGCGGAAAGAGCTGGAACGTCGCCTCCGTGAGCTCGGGTGGACTCTCCAGCGTCACGGCGGCAGGCATGACGTGTGGACGAATGCCGACGGCTCGTTCGAGGAGTGCGTTCCCAGGCATGCAGAGATTCACGAGCGGCTGGCGCGGGTCATCTTGAAGCGGGCGAAGGAGAAGAAATGAGGTTCCCAGGACGAATCAGGAAGGACGGCCGGTTCTGGTTGGTGGAGATTCCCGCGTTCGATGCCCAGACACAGGGACACTCGAAACGAGAAGCCCTCGAGATGGCGGGGGACCTGATCGAGACCATGGCCGCGACGAGAGGCTTTCGAGTGACTGTTTACCCGACGGGCGGCCGGACGTTCGAGATCGGGGCGAATCGGGTCGACACCCTGCTGGCGCTTTTGCTGCGCCGACAGCGTGAGCGCCAGGGGCTCACGCTCGCCCAGGCGGCGGAAAGGCTGGGGCAGCGATCGAGGAACGCCTACGCGCGATACGAACAGGGGCGGGCGATGCCGAGCGTCGCGAAGCTTGAGGAGTTGCTCAAGGCCATCGCACCCAATCAGCGAATCGTATGGCACGTGGCTGCCTGAGCCACGGGATCCTGGGATGGCTCTCCGTGCCGAGTTGCTTCAACTACGACAGTGCTCGCTGTGAGCGACTGCAGTGAATGAGGTTGCAGTCCTGCTGCTACCTTGGCGCGGCGGTTCGAAACGCGGACCAACTGGGGAGCCAGACGTTTCGCCCATCGGAATTCGGCTCTGTGCTCGACGCACCAACCCAGAATCCACCAGACACTCCAGAACCAGGAACGCATCGTTCCCCAGAGCTGGCGCAGCCGCTCGGGCATCCGTGTCTGGCGCTGCATGCTTACCCGGAGATCCTGGCACGGGCGGGCATCACGGGGCGGGTCGTTCTCAAGGCCGTGGTTGACGAGTCGGGAAAAGTGAACGGAGCCGAGGTCGTGGAGAGTTCGACCCAACCCGCCTTCGACGACGCGGCGCTCAACGCTGTGATGAAGTGGCGTTACAAGCCGGCGCTGAAGAACGGCAAGCCGTTGAAGGTCTTCCTCAACATCGTTGTCAGCTTTGAGCTTCCCAAGCAGGAATCGGACAGCGAGCCTGCACGGCGGTAGGGAAGTGCGCCAGCGAGTTCCGGAGGCCACTTTTTCGTCTTCGTCGAGCGGGACGAAAGCGTTTCGGACGCGCAAATCGGTGCTCGCAGTGTTGAGGAATCGCGCTCGCAACCGTTCCGGAGCGTTCGAGGGCGAAGCTCTCCCGATCAGGCGGTGCGGCGAGTTCGGGACGCGATCGCCGCGACTACGCGACGCGGCGAAGAGCGATGATCGGGAGATGCTCGCGCTGGCCGACCTGGTCGACGACCAGCTCGAGCCCATTCCAGCGTGGCAATCCGTAGCTTGGCATCCGCGGCCTCGTCTCGAAACGTCGTCGCGGCGCCGGCCGGCCGACGAAGGCCTCCTCTGGCGTCCGCCCAAACAGATGCGTGTGCGGGCGCGTGCGGTTGTACCAGATGGCGTACGCACCGAGCTCCCGTCGCATGGCGCCATGGGCGAGCGGGACCAGCGTCAACCGCCGGGTGCACTCCTGTTTCAAGGAGCGGATGAAGCGCTCGACGATGCAGATGCTCGCCGGCTCCCCCAGGACCCCATACCGCGGGTGGATCTTCCGGCGCTTGCACCAGCGCTTGAAGGGCCGACACCAGAACTGGCAGCCGCGATCGGTGACGATGTAGCGCGGCGAATGCTGGGCGGCGTGGATGGCGCGCTCGAGGAACTGCTGGATCTGGTTCGAATCGGGAGGCGCGTGGAACACGGCGAAGCCGATCAGGACTCGAGAGAACTGGTCGACGAGAACCGCGACGCACCAGCAGAACGGCCAGCGCTGCGGGAGGGAGAGCGGAAGCCAGGGGACCCAGAGACCGGAGCGAATCGGGACGGCCGTGAGATCGAAGTGCCAGGTGTGCCCTGGATACCGCGCCACGACCCGTCGCCGTCGGGGGAGAGCGAGGGCAGGCGCATCGATCTTCGGCCCGCTCTTTTCACGGACGATCCGGCGGACGGTCGTTGCGCCGAGCCGCAAACCGCCCCGTGCGAGTGTCTGGGCGATGCGCACGCTCCCCATGGCCGGGAAGAGGGTCTTGATCTGGCGGACGAGACAACGAACGAAGTCGGGGTAGCGGTTGACTGGTTCGACTGTTTGGATCAAGGGCCGCTCGCCCGGCTCGTCGAGCCGGCTCATCCAGCCGAGCGCGGTTTGTTCGTCGACGAGGAAGACGCGCGCGGTCTTCTCGAGCGTCCAGCCTCGCGCAGCGCGGAGCTACAGAATCCGCATGCGCTGGATCGGGGTGTAGTGCGGTCGGCGGCGGGTGTGCGAGCGCTCCCAGCGGCCGTCCTTGATGCTGATCTCCTCGCGCAGCAAGGCGATCTCGGTGGTGGCCTGCTCGAGCTGGGCTCGGAGCCTTCGCTCGCCGGTGGCGCGCCCGCGGGCGTAGGAGAGGGCAACGCTCGCCAGGGAGACGGCGTGGAGGATGCCGGACTTGACGTGCCTCGACCATTGCTTGGGCAGGCGAACGAGGCGAGCTGGCATGGAGCCTCCCGCGGTTGGGGGGGGCGTCAGGGAATCTACCACCGCAACGGACGTCCGACGGGAGGTGAGCCGGGGGGCCGCGGTGTTGGTCCCGGATACGGTCGGTTTCAGCAGCATAACCCACAGAATCTAAGAGGGATCGTTCTCCCGTGCGGGGCACGTCCTGGTCAGCCTTGACATTGACTTCAAGTCAAGTCATGATCCATCAATGAGTGGATCGGTCGAGCCGTTCGATCCGCCAGAAGTGAAGAAGAGGATACGGGCGATCCTCGACACCGGGGTGGTCACGCCATCCGGCCACGCCCTGGAGGAGATGGCGGAGGACGGGCTCACGATGGTGGACTGCACGAACGTGCTGCGCGGTGGCTGGGCCGAGCCCGGCGAGTGGGAGAAGGGCTCCTGGCGGTACCGAGTTCGAACCGCGCGCATCTGGCGTCGTGGTCGCGTTCCGGTCAGAGTCGAAGCTGGCGATCGTGACAGCATGGAGGGAGCGGTGATGAACTGTGAGCAATGCGGTGGGCCGACGATGACAGCGCGGGAGAACTTCCACTACACCGCGTCCGGGCTCCCGAACGTCACGCTCGTCGGGGTGCAGGTGACCCGGTGTCCGAAGTGCGGGGCGTTCGAAGTGGACATTCCTCGGATCGAGGAACTCCACCGTACGATCGCCCGAGCGGTGGTCAAGAAGCCCGCGCCGCTCACCCCCGCGGAGGTCCGGTTCCTGAGGAAGTGGCTCGGCTGGTCCGGGGTCGACTTCGCCGCGCACATGGGAGTGACGCCCGAGACCGTGTCCCGCTGGGAGTCCGGGAGCCTCGGGATGGGTGCCGCCGCGGACCGGCTCCTCCGCCTGATGGTCGTCAACCAAGCGCCGGTTCGGGACTACTCCCTCGACATGCTGAAGGCGATCGACGAGAAGGTCTCCACTCCGTTTCGGCTGGGGGTCGAGGCGGACGAGAAGGGCTGGCACCCCGTGGCTGCGTGAACGGGGGCTCAACAGGGGTGGTTGGCTCTCCAGAGAGCATGCTCGCTGTTGAAACGGCTCTCTTTTTCGAGTTCGACAGAGGAGCCAGATGTTGGGTTTTCGAAAACCGGGGTTTTGGTGAACAGCGCCGCCGCGAATCCCGCCCCTTCTCGGCAGAACGGGTGCGCCACGGCGCCGTCTTTGAGGACGACGGCAAGACGCCTGGGCTCTCTGACCCCGTGGCCCGGCCTGATGTTCTAACGTGCCGCCCGCGACAGGCGCCAACGCCTCTCCCGCACTCTCGGCCAACGGAGACCACAAGATAGGCGCCGGGAGTCGCCTGGGATGCTACCTATCTTCCGCACCTTCCGTCAGAAGTTGCGAATTCACCCGGAGGGACGGTTTCTTCTCTCCAAATCCGCCGATCCATTGTATGCTTCTCCCACCTTCGTTTCGCTGCAGCCTTCGAATCGACCGCGCCAGCTTCTGGTCGGAAGAATGGGTGCAGATGATCGTCTTCCGAAGCGAGACGTGGCGGGCGGAGCGGTCAATGGCCCGAGTCAGGGAGCAGGTCCACATGCCTGGCAGACCGCTTCAGCGTGAAATGTCACGGAATCGCCGGAGGGCAAGGCCGTGAGAACGCCAGAATGGAAGCCGCAGGAGTTCGAAACACTGCCGCAGCATCCCGAGTTGAACAAGGACGCGCCGACGGAACCTCTGCCCGGTCATAGGGTTGGCGCCGCCGGAGTCGTGCGCTGGAGCATCCTCGCCTATCACGAAGAGCAGAAGACGTCGATGCTCTCCGAGATGATGTTGCATCGCCCGGAGCGGTCGGCGTTAAGGTGTCCTCTGTTTCAGAGGAAGCTGTGACCGTGCGAGAGAAGGCGGAGGTGCCGTCCGAGGGGCGGGGACGCGGCATGCGGGCGCGCAACGTCGTCGCGGTCTCGCTGATCGTGCTCTCGTTCGTTCTGCTGATTCCGGGGCTGACGAAGCCTCTGATCACGATCTCGGCCTCGGTCACGTTGATGGGCCGCACGATCGAACTCTTCAAGCAAACGCGGAGCATCCTGCAATCGATCCGCACGCTCCACGAGTCGGGAAACGACTTCGTCGCCGGCCTGATTCTCCTGTTCAGCGTGATCGTCCCGTTCGCGAAAGGGACGCTGCTGTTGCTTTCGCTCGTCCTACGCTCGCCGGCTCTGCGTTACCGCATCTTCGCGTTCGTGCGATCGATCAGCAAGTGGGCCATGGCCGACGTTTTCGTCATGGGGGTCTACATGGCCTTCCTCGCCGCGAAGGCGACCGACAACCTGGACGCGGAGCTTCACTCGGGGTTCTACTGGTTCACTTCCTATTGCCTTGTCTCCTTGCTGTCGCTCCAGTTCATGTTCGTCGAACAGCCCCGAGGGGACACCCGACGCGGGGCGGCCGCGCAAGCGAGGTGATACCCGATATCGGCGGGGCGGTCCACTTTTCGGAGTTCATCTTGGATCACTTTCTCGCGTTCGTTGACAAGCCCGGGATGTCAGACGCCTTCCAGACCACGGCGTACGGGCGGCTTTCGCTCATGACGCTCGGCGGCCTGGGGCTCAACGCGGTGCTCGGATGGTGGTGGGCCGACCCGGTGGCGTGTGGTCCAAGAACTCGCGCGATCAAGCAGGGCGCCAACGGGATTACCTGGAACGTCGCTTCTCCGGTGGTGGACGCTGTTCGGGCGCGTCGCCACGCGGTCGGTACACTTTCGAGATGCCACCGGCGGACAAGCGGCGTTTCCGAAGGCGCGGCTCGTTCGAGTCGGTAATGTCTGATCAAGGTTGAACGTCGGCGGAGGGACGAGCGCGGCGAGCTTCTCCATGAACTCCTGCCGCTCGAACGGGACGTGGCTCGTGCCGTCGCGGTAGCAGCGTTCGAGCGCGTAGATCACCCGGCTGTCACTCGATGATCGAGTGGTGATACGCGGCGATGGCTCGTCCGGGAAAACTCGCGGAACGGTTTGGGGTTCCGAGCGGCCTCGAGCTCAGCCGGGGCCGGGACCGGCGCCGCCGGGCTGAGCGGGCGCGTCGTCGGGCGCGCGCTGCCTCTCGAAGTAGGGCCGCAGGTCCTCGCGGAGCCGCGCCACCAACTCGTCGGGCAAGACGAACACCTTCGGCTCCGGGAGGCCCTGCTCCCAGATCGTGAGCCTGAGCGCCCCCCCCGGCTCGAAGGCCTCGGGCGGGTACTCGTAGTAGCCCCAGTAACCGATGTCTTTGAAGCTGGCGGCCGCGTTCTCCACGTTCACGACCGCCTTGATCCTCCCGGGGTGAATAGGCTCGACGACCTGCTCGCCGCGGCGCAGCTCCATGCGCTCGAAGTCGGTCTTGAAGCGGTACTTCGCCCCCACTCCGACCATCGCCGCCACGAGGGCCGAGCCTGCCGTGATCTTGACCTCGGGAAGCACCCGCACGCGCACCACCGCCCGGAAGTTGTCCGAGTCCTTCTGCCACTCGTAGAACTGCTGCCCGACCTCCCGCGGCAACTCCTCGGTGGTCGCCTCTCCCTTCTTGGCCTGCTTCGGGCGCCGCTTCTCCCGGGTCTTCGCCGCGTCGCGCTCGGCCTGCAGCACCGCCGCCCCCATGGAGACCGCGGTGGCGAACTGCACGTCGAGCTTGCCCGCCTCGAGGTGGTACTCCTTCGGCTTGAATTCCCTGGCCAGGGCCAGCACGCGCACGGTGTCGGGGGGATAGCGCCAGGGCGAGTCGACCGGCAGCGGCGCGGCGGTGGGAGGCATCTCCGCCGCGGCGCGAGCGCGTGCTTTCTCCACGACGGCGCGCGCGAGATGGATGCGCACGATGCCCGAGACGCCGGGCCCCTGCTGCCCCTGGAGCCCGAAGGTGCTGACCCCCACCACGAGGCCGTGCGCGTCGAGCAGCGGGCCCCCGGAATTGCCCGGGTTGATCGCGACGTCGCTCAGCAGCGTCTCCGGCTCGACCTTGCTGACGAGTCCCACGGTCAGGATCGTGTCGGTCGTCAGCGGGCTCCCGATCGCAAGGACGCGGTCGCCCACGCGCACCGCGGGCCGCTCCGGGGAGTCCTCGGCGAGCTCCAGGACCGGGCGACCGCTCACCGCGTCGGGGTGGATCCGCATCACCGCGAGGTCGTGCTCGGGATCCTGCTCCACCACGGACAGGACGTGCTTGTGCCTCTCGTCCAGCTTCGCGGCCAGGTAGGTCGCATCCGCGACCACGTGATGGTTGGTCAGGATCAGACCCTCGGCGGAGACCAGGAAGCCGCTGCCGTGGCCGCCGTCCGAGATGACCTTGAACACCCCGTCCTTCCATTCCTGGTAGACCGCGCCCTCCCCCGGGGCGTCGGGCGCCGCCGCGGAGCGCGTCGTCGCATTGTCGCTCGACAGCTCGAGCGAGGTGGTCTCGCCGGCGATGATCTCGAAGTCGACTCTCCAGGAGTAGCTCCGCCCCTCGAAGGAGAGCGCGCTCTCGGACTCGATGCGGTACCGACCCGCGGGAAGGCGCGTCGCGAGGCGGCCCTCGAAGTCGGTGGACAGCGTGGAGCGCTCGCGGCCAGCCCCCTCGGGGACGAGCAGGAAACGCTGCTTGGGAACCGGCTTCACCGACAGGTCGGAGCCGACGAGCGCGACGCGCGCCTCAAGCGCTCCCGATCCCTCCTGCACGGCCGGCGCCTGAGCGGTCGACGCGCACACGCCGAGAGGACCGAGCGCCAAGGTGGAGACGAGGAGCGCGCGAAAGGCGGCAACGCCGGCAATGCGCCGGGTGTGGCGCCCGCGCGGGGAGCTGCTGCGATTCATGGCCTCCCCCCAGACACTGCCATCGTACATCCGGAACGGGCGCGGATCCAGCCACGCCGCGTCCGGGTGCCGGATCCGGACCGTGCCTTCTCAGAACGTTGACGATGGTGGTTCGTGCCACACGGTGGCCTAGGTTCGCCAGCACGCCTTCGATTCGCCGGTAGCCGCAGTTCGGATTCTCCCGAGCACAGCGGACGATGATCCTCTCGATTTCCTTCATCACATCCGGCCGGCTGGTCCGCCGCGTTTTCGGTGATGATCCCACTTGGCGGCGACGAGCTTCCGGTGCCAGGCCAGGATTGTGTCCGGGGAGAACTCGTTCCCGCCTCTACTCCCGGGGAATAGCGTTCTCAGATTCTTGGCAGACCCTCGGCGACCTCACCGAAGCTCAGAGAGGGCGCACATGCCTCTGGTAGGCCCGCCTCGGCAAGGAACCGGCGCACTGACTCCGGGAACCTGACGGAAGCGAGTAGCTCAGCCGGGCAGGTGAGAAGCTTGAAATGCTCGGGGACCGATTCTTTTCCCAGCGCCGTCCTGATGCGGTTCGCGCAGGACGAGCTCTCGCGCTGCGGGGGCGGCCGCGCGCTCGACCTCGGCTGCGGCGCCGGGCGAAACGCGGTCCCTTTGGCTCGCATGGGTTGGGACGTCGTCGGCATCGACCTGTCGCGGCCGATGCGCGACGCGGGCGGCGCGGCTGCGCGCTCGGATCGTGCCCGAGGCTCGCGACGTCGAGCGCGCGAGTTCGCACCCGGGCTGTGGCGCGGCGAGGACGCAGACCCCGCCCTCGCCATCGCATGAGGGTTCATCGAGGCGAGAACCGAGACGAGGTCCGCGCTCCCGGAACGACACCTGGGCGGAGCTCATGCGCCGGGTGTTCGCGCTGGACGTCTTGAAGTGCCCGCAAGGCCACGGGCGCATGAGAATCCTCGCGGCGATCCACCCACCCGACACGACGCGGGCGATCCTGGAGCACCTGGGGCTACCCGCGCGGGCGCCGCCGGTTGCCCCGGCGGTGCCGGAGCCGGAACCCTAGCCGGAGCCCGACCTGTTCAACTGATCGCGAGCGCATGCGGTGAGCGCCCCTTGGTGACCCAGGCGGACCGGGAAGGGGATTGCTGGCGCGTCGACCATTGGGGGATCCTCTTCTTCGTGGGGCGATCGCTCGGGGGGTGAGCGGGTTGATTGGCGTAATTGCTTCCTACTGGACGCTGCCGGGCGCCGAGACCGGCGGTCCCGGAAACGCGGGTTGTTCCCCTTATCGGCCCAGGTCCCCCTGGTCCTCGCATCGGTCCCGAAGGGCGCGGATCACCAGGCATAAGGGACCGGGGCCTCGCCTCCCGGGCCCGGGAAGATCTCGTCCAGCCTGTCGAGCGTCTGCTTGTCCAGCTCGATTGCGGCTGCGCGGACGGCGCTCTCGAGCTGCTCGATCGTGCGAGGACCGATGATGGGCGCCGTCACGATCGGGTTGTAAAGGAGCCAGGCAAGAGCGACTTCCGCGGGCGGATGACCGATCCCGCGGCACAGTCCTTCGTACCGCTCCAGCTGCTCTCGCTTGTCGTCGATACGTCGGCTGAATTCCTCTTCCGTGCGCCGTCCGCTCGCGTGCTTCTCGAGCGCACCGCCGAGCAGACCGCCGCCCAGGGGGCTCCAGGGGATCAGCCCCAGGCCGTAGTGGCGGCAGGCAGGAACGACTTCCAACTCGACCGTGCGGTTGTCCAGATGGTATTGGCTCTGTTCGCTCACCAGACCCATGAACCCGCGCTTCGACGCTTCCTGGCAAGCGGTTGCGATGTCCCAGCCCGCGAAATTGCTCGAACCGACGTAGACGATCTTCCCCTGCTTCCCCAGCGAATCGAAGCTCTGCCAGATCTCGTCCCACGGGCACTCCCGGTCGATGTGATGCATCTGGTAGAGGTCGATGTGGTCGGTCTTGAGCCGCGCCAGGCTTCCCTCGCAGTGTTTGCGTATCTTGTAGGCGCTCAGGCTGGGCCCGTCGCTGTTGACTTCGGGGCGATTGGCCTTGCGATCGACCGGGCTGTACACCTTCGTGGCGAGGAGGATTGCATCGCGCCGACCGCCGCCCTGGGCGAGCCAGCGCCCGATGATCTCCTCGGTGTGCCCTTGCTCCACCGACCAGCCGTAGACATCGGCCGTATCGAAGAAGTTGATGCCGAGGTCGAGGGCGCGGTCCATGATCCTGAAACTATCGTTCTCCGACGTGTGCCAGCCGAAGTTCATGGTCCCGAGGCAGAGGTTGCTGACCTGGACACCGTGCCTACCGAGCCGCCTGTACGTGATCGACATGGTCCGTCCCTTCGTGATCGCGACCGGGGTCCCCCGGCGTCGTGCGTGCACGTGCCGATCTTACCTGACTGTGGCACGTCCGCGAACGAAGAGTCGCGCTCGAGCGCTTCCCGCCGGTGGAGGAGCGCTCGCGCCGCTCCCCGGTCCGCCTTCCGCCAGAGCCCGACAGCCCCTTCCGCATTCTCCCCGATCGGAGTAGAACTGGCGCACCGGGAGGATTCGCATGCCGTGCGCGGGCTGCCGGAGGCGGAGGGAGAGTGGCTCCAGAGCGTGACGCGAACCGAGGTGTGTCGTGAAGAACGCGTGCCGGGTTCTGCTCGGGCCGAGCGTCTTGGCGCTCGTTCTGGCCATGGGGCCATGCGCGAGAGGGAAGCCACCAGGTCTCCCGCAGGTGGTCGAGATCCTCGTCACCTCCGAGTCGGGGCACAAGCTGGCCCCCATGGATCTGCCGCCGCTTCACACGGGTACCCCGGGCGGCACGGTCGTTTCCGTGGAACCGGAGCGCACCAAGCAGACCATCGATGGCATCGGGACGTCGTTCACAGAGTCCTCCGCCTTCGTTCTGGCCCATCTGGCGCCGGAGCGTCGCCGGGAGGTCATGCGGCGGATCTTCGGCGAGTCCGGCGCCGACTTCACGCTGGCCCGGACCCATATCGGGTCCTGTGATTTCACCGTCGCGGGCAAGTACTCGTATGCCGAGACACCGGATGACCGGGAGCTGACGGCGTTCAGCATCGCACCGGACCTGACGGGATTCGCCCCCGAGGTCTACCCCGGCATCCAGGATGCCCGCTATGACCTCCTCCCGATGATCCAGGAGGCGCTGTCGGTGAAGCGGGGACAACGGGACCGCACCCTCCGGATCATCGCCTCCGCATGGACGGCGCCGCCCTGGATGAAGGACATCGAGACCTGGTACATTCCTCCGTCTACGCAGAACGGCTGGCAGGGCGACGGCGGCCGGCTCAAGCGAGAGTACGTATCGACCTATGCCGACTACCTCGTGAAGTACCTGGACGCGTACCGGAGCGCCGGTGTCGAGATCTGGGGCCTCACTCCAGTGAACGAGCCGCACGGCAACGGCGGGCACTGGGAGAGCATGCACTTCTCGCCGGATTCGCAGAACGATTTCGTCAAGCACCACCTCGGACCTCGTCTGCGACAGAGCGGGCATTCGACTGCGAGGGTTCTGATCTACGACCAGAATCGGGACGATCTCGAGAACTGGACGGACGTGATCTTCGCGGATCCACGATCGGCCGACCACGTGTACGGCGCCGCCGTGCACTGGTACGCGAGCACGCTCAAGGTCTACGAGGATGCGTTCGACCGGGTCCGCGCCAAGTTCCCGGGATTCGCCATCGTCCACACAGAGGGCTGTATCGACAATCTGGGAATCGACGCGCCCGCCGGGGTCGAGGACCCGATCCGCTTCAAGGAATCCGGCTGGTTCAACAACGATGCGTTCTGGTGGAATGCCACTGCGACCGACTGGGCGTACAGCGCGACCTGGGCGGGGCCGGCCGTCGCGGATCATCCGATCTACACCCCCGTGCATCGCTACGCCCGGGACATCATCGTCGGACTCGATCATTGGGTCAGCGGCTGGGTGGACTGGAACATCGTCCTGGACAAGGACGGCGGGCCCAACCACGCTGGCAACTTCTGCGGCGCCCCGATCATGATCGACACGACGACGCAGGAGGTGTACTTCACGCCGATCTACTACGTGCTGGCGCAGTTCAGTCGGACCATCCGTCCCGGTGACAGGGCGCTGCGCACACGCCGCACGCTCGTCGGGCTGGACGCCGACGCCCTGCATGCGTGTGCGACGATCAACGACGACGCGCTGCTCAGTGTGCAGCTGTTGAATACTACGAAGAAGGCCATCGCCTATAAACTGCAGATCGCGAACAGCCACGCCGCCATCACGATTCCGGCGAACTCGGTTCAAACCGTGCGAGTTCAATTGTAGGAACCGCCCTGAATCGATGGGGACTGCCGAGGATGCCAGCGGCCCGCTTGTGGCGGACCGGGAGCGCATCGGCGGCGCGTTGCGGACCTCTGAACCCCGTCACCGATCTTTCACGGCGGATTTCGGCGCATGGAAAGGCGTGATCGAGCTCGAGAAACTCAGCAAGCCGGTAGGGGACGAGGATTCGTCGCGTGCACTCGTTCTTCAGGGAGCGGATAAAGCGCTCCACAACTGCCAGACTTCCGTGCTTGCCAATTGCGCCGAACCGCTGACGGATTCCTCGGCGTCGGGGCCAGCGGCGGAAGCCCAGGGCCGTTCGTTTCTCTGGGAACCCGGTGTTTTGGTAGCCGGTGGACGCGCCCGCTGCAGGTTGGTGCGGAAACCAACAACAAGAAGGAAGTGCGCGCATGAACGCTCGCACGCCATTCGACCGAGGAACCGTCGACGAGGGCACGGTCGGACCGACCAGGCCAGCTGGACGTGCAGGTGTCTGGCAGGCATTCGCATCCGAGGCGAAGTTCATCGATTGGCAGACAGCACCGCGCTCGGGAGTCGCCATGAGAGGGGCAGTGCTACTGTCCGCGGTGGGAGCCTGCCTTGTCGCGTTCACGACCGGTACGCCACACGTCCGCGCAGAATGCAACTTTCCCGGCCCTTCCGACGGGCTACGGATCTGCGCGATCAGTCAAGCGGTCACCTGCGACCCGAACGACCCGGATCCTCCGGGGTCCCTTTGGACCCGCCTCGCGCCCAAACCTGACTTCGTGCACATCAATCTGTCTTCTTGCTTACTGATTGTGCTTCTGCGTCGCGGGATTCTGTCGTGCGTTCATGGTCAAACACGCTCCGCCTGCTTCCAGGCAAGGCGGGCGGGGGTGCGTGAAGAGATCTCGACGATGGCCAGGATCGTCACGGCGGCTCGCCGCAGGGCCCTGATCCCATCTGGCCCCAAAGACGACCCGTGCAGTCCGGCGGTGGGTTCTTGGACCACAAGGCGTCCTTCACCGAAGAAACCCGGAACATGCACGGCGCATCTGTGGCAGACTCTCGACGGCGTTCTCTCGACCGGTTGCAGCACTCCTGTTGTTGCGTGACCATTCCTGAACGCGGAGGGGGTGTTCGATGCTCTGTCCCGTCAAGACGGCAAGTGTCGCGTTTCTCGTGCTGGTGGCCCTCGTCGGCACGGCCTCGGCTCAGACCTGGTCTCCGGAGCAGCAGGAGATCTGGAAGTTCGAACAGCAGCAGTGGCAAATGTCCAAAGACAAGGACCTGACCTGGGTCGACAAGATGGTGCATTCCAATCTGAGTTACTGGGAGACCGGCGAGGCGATGCCCCAGAACAAGGCTTCGCTGACGCGTTGGAACAAGTACAGTAGCTCCAACAGCACCGTGCTCGAACAGGAGATGTTCCCCGTCTCGATCACGATCACGGGGAACGTCGCCGTCGCCCAGTACTACTACCGCGTCGCCCGTGAGAACTACAAGAAAGAACGTGAGACCGTGACCGGCCGTTACACCGACGTTCTCCTCAAGGAGGGCGGCTCCTGGCGCTTCCTGGCCTGGGCCGGTGGCGACGATCCGAAGAAGTAGTCCTGGCAAGCGCCCGCCGGCTGCGTTGGCGGTGGGCGCTTCCTGGCCAGGCCCAGCCAAATCTCATCGGCTTGCCTTCCGTGACGAGAGTCCACGGACCGCCCGCCAACGAGATCTCGTTCTTCCAGGAGCAGGCGGACTCCGATCTGCCGTAGAGCGTGAGTCGGACCTTCAGAGGTTTTCCGTCTGCCTTGGTCTCGAACACGTAGACCCAGTTGTCGCCCTCGATCGACCCCTTGGCCGTCGCGCTGAAGCCCGTGTTGTCTATGTCGTACATCGGGCATGTCTTGGTCTCGGGGTCGTAGCCGAAGACGGACAACCCTGCGTGGGAGCGAACATGCAACTCGAGCACGACGCCGGGATTGTCTCGCACCAAGACAATTGGGATCGCGCATGGCGTGGGATGCGGCCAGCGTGGACGGGGTTCGAAGCCCGGCGACTTGGCCAGCCGTTGGGCAGGGCAAGACTCCGGCGGACCGCCGCGCCGAGCATGACCGTCCTCCAGGGGGATCGTTGGCGAGCGCGTTGTGGAGATGGGATAACCGGTTGTAGGGGAATGAGCTACGTGCGGTGGCTCCGTTCCAGAGAATCGCTGGACCCCCTACAGCGGTGGTATTCTCTCCTCCGCAGGGGATGGTCCCGGGGAAGACCGGGTTGGTTGACGTAAATGCCGCAGGCGGGCTTCCGTATCCTGGACGAGCGCGTCGCCGCGCTACCCTTCGAGCTGATCGTCGACTCCACCGGTCAGAGCCGCCTGGTGCGCGGCCTCTCGGCCACCTACCATGCCCTGGCGCGCCCGTGGCCGATGCTGGTCGCCCACCAGTTCATCCTCGAGGCGGATGTGATCACGCTGCACGATTGCGTCTCGGGTGAGGACGAGGCCGCGGCTCTCGAGGATCTACGGCGGTGAGCGTCTCGACCGAGTCGGGATCCAGCCAGGCCTGGAAGTTCCTGGAACGAGCCGGGATCTGGTTCTGGATCCTGGCAGCCCTGGGTCTCCTGGCACGGGCGTTCCTCGTGCTGTCCACGCAGGGCACGGCGGACGTGAGCATCTGGAGCGAGCACGCCCAGGGTGTCGTCGAGCACGGCCTGCTGGCTCACTACCGAAAGTGCGAGTGGTTCAACCACCCGCCCTTCGTGAGCTGGGTCATGTCGGAGTTGTGGAAGCTCTCCGGGTCGCTCGGCCTCTCCTTTCCTTCCACCTACCGAGCGCTCGTGGCTCTGTCCGACGTCGGCAGCGCGTTCCTTTTGCTGCGAGTGATGAAGGACAGTCGCTGGCGCTGGCTCGCTGTCGGTCTCTACTGCATCGCACCGGCCGCGCTGATCTTCTCCGCGCACCACGGCAACACCGATTCGATCTTGGCGCCGGCGCTGCTCGCCTGTTGTCTCCTGGCAGGCGCGGGCCGGCCGATCGCCTGCGGCGCAGTGCTGGGCCTGAGTCTGTGGATCAAGCTGCCGTCCCTCGTCGCTGCGCCCGCTCTCGGCTTCGCCTTTCCGCGCCGGCGCGATCGAATCCTGTGCGCCCTGACCACCCTGCTGGTCGGAGCGGCGAGCTACATCCCCGCCCTCGCTCAGGACTTCCCGCTGGTCTGGTCGCGGATCTTCGGCTACCGGGGCCTCTACATCCACACGCTCGCCAACCCGCCGATCTGGATCTGGGGCTTGAAGAACTTCTGCTTTAGCACCTTCGGCGGAGTGGAGCGCTGGCCGGCCTGGGCGGTCTGGAGGATGGATCACGCCAACGCCATCGCGCTCGTGCTGGTCGTGCTGTACGCCTTCCTACGGCGCCGCGAGAGGACGGCGCTGGGAGTTGCGCAGACGATCGCCGGATGCTTCGCGATCTTCTACGGAATGATCGAAGCCTGGGCCTTCCAGTACTTCGCCTGGTCGGTCCCGTTCTGGTTCGTGCGAGGCCCTGCCTTCGGCCTGTGCGCGAATCTCCTCGGCGGCGGATACATCTACGGGCTTTACGCCTTCGTCTGCGAGGACGCTTTCCTGCGAGCGGTCTGGAACTTCAACGGCCATCCGCTTTGGCCCGAATGGCTGATCTTCCTGCGCGACGGGGCGCTGATCGGCTTCCTCGTCTTTGGAGGCATCTGGATCGTGAAGGCGATGGCTGGCGAGATTCGCGCCTGGCGCACCCGCGATCGCTGATCCGTCGAGGCTCGCCGGCCTGGAGCTGCCCCTTGTGCTTCCGGATGATCGTGGGCCAGGAGCGGCCGGACGGCGGGACGCTGCGCGTGGGCGAGACGGTGCGGCTCGGCTACGTCGAGCAGAGCCGCGACCTGCTCGACCCCGAGCATTCGGTCTACGACGCGATCGCGGAGGGGACGGACCCGATCCTGTTGAGCAAGCGCCCGTTCCCGGCCAGGGCCTACGTAGCTTCCTTCAACTTCAAGGGCCAGGACCAGCAGAAGAGGGTGAGGGACCTCTCGGGCCAGCCCTTGATCCGGCTGCGGGACCACATCGAGGCCGAGGATGCAGCGACTTCCGATGCGCCGCGCTGCGAGCGGGTGGGAGGTGTCAGCGTCCATGCCAACGGAAGTCGAGTCGAAGATCCTCGACTCCTCGCCAGCCTGCCTGACCCACGGCGCCCTGTTGCGCGGCGTGCGCGCCGCAAACAATCTCGGCGTCTCCGGCCCGAACAGCACCACCGTCCAGACCGGCGTCAGCGTCGCACAATGCGCCGGCCCGCTGTCGTTGATCACCAGCACCTCCGCCAGGGTGTACAACACGAGCAACTGCCGCAACGTCGTCCTCCACACCAGACAAGTGCACCGCGGCGAATCCACCCGCCGCGTCAGCTCGAGAATCGGCGCATTGTCCCTCGGCGCCCCGTGTAGGCAATCGTCACCTCCGGATACCGCTCCAACAGCCGACGGGTCAGTTCGAGATACCGCTCGCTCGCCCAGCGGCGCAACGGCAGCAAATCGTTCGCGTTCGGGTTCAACAGAATCAGCCCCCGCCCGATGCCGTTCCCGCCGGAACCATCGCCTTCACCGGCCCGATTTCGTCCGCACGCGGCGCGGCTTGCGGCGGCTCCCCGGTTTCCCCGGGCGCCTTCCGGTCAACTGTCGGCAGTGCCGTCGGCTCGCACCGCAGGGCCTCGACCATGGACCGGAACGAGACGCTTTCGCACCTCACCATCCCGACCGCCCGGCGCGGAACGCCCGACGACGGCCCGAAACACCGTGAACACAAGACACAGCAGCACCGCCAGCCACCGATCCGCCCGCTGCAATGCTCTGAAATTCACGCGTTCATGAGGGCTGCGTCAGCCGATTTCCCGCCGCTCGGCACGCGCCTGACCGTGCAGATCGGGTGCGGGGATCTCAAGCGCGATCGACCGCCCGAAACCTTGAGACGGAGAATGTTCCATTCAGCCGTTTGATGCGGCCTCTCTTGCCCGGGCTTGCTTTGACCGGGACCTTGCCTTATAAGCGGGCTGAGTTTGTTCGTGGGTCATCCTGCGTGAATCACACTACTTCCAGTCCGCCGGATGAGGTTCCCAGCCGCAAAGAGCGCCTCCTGGTCCTGCTGCTCTGCGCCCTGGCCGCCCTCCGCACCCTCGTCTTTTGCGCCGCCTTTCCCCCCTTCAACAACGTCGACGAGCACGCTCATCTTGATCTGGTTGTCAAATACTCGCGTGGGCACGTCCCGCGCGGCCTGGAACCCATTTCCACCGAGGCGGGACGCTGCCTCGTTACGTACGGCACGCTCGAATACGTGATGACACCGGACCAGTTCCCCAACGGACAGTTTCCGCCCCCGCTCTGGACGCTGCCGCCGGAACAAGCCGCCGCCGTGCTGCAAGTCGGGCTCGCCCGGTGGCAATCGGCGACCAACCATGAAAGCTCCGAACCGCCGCTGTACTATGCCCTCGCGGGCGCATGGCTGGCTGCGGGCCGCGCGGCGGGCCTTCCCGACGGGCTCATTCCCTGCTGGATTCGCTTCCCCAACGCGCTTGTCGCCGCGGCGCTCGTGTGGCTGGGATTCGTGGCCGCGCGTCTGGTTAGTCCCGGGCGGCGTTTCCTCCGGCTGGGTTTGCCCGCGCTGCTGGCCGTTTTTCCGCAGGACACCTTCTATTCGATCCAGAGCGACGCGCTCTCGCCGGTCTTTTTCGGAATCACGTTCATCGGCCTGGTGAAGCTGCTGCAAACCGACACACCGGGCCGGCGGCTGGCTGCCGTCACAGGCCTGGCGCTTGCCGCCACCTGCCTCGTCAAGACCGCCAACCTGCCCCTGCTCGCCGTGGCGGGTGCAACCGTGCTTATCAGAGCATGGCAACTGTCGAGGCGGGACCGGCTGCGAATGGCGCTGCCAGGCCTGATGTGGCTGGCCGTCTGCGCCGCGGCGCCTGTCGGCATCTGGTTTGCGTGGAACCTGAACGCTTTGGGTGATGCCACCGGGACAGCCGCAAAGATCCAGTTCCTCGGCTGGACGCGCAAACCTGTCGCGGACTGGCTGCCGCACCCCATCTTCACGCCGTCTGGATTCTTCGAATTCTGGTCGGACCTGATGGCGACTTTCTGGTGCGGCGAAATCGTATGGCACCGCCGCCGGCTCGCGTGGCCGGCGGCGGATGCGTTTTACTGGGCTTCCTCCGCTCTCCTGCTTGCGCTGGCGGCGGCAGGCTGGTTTCGGAAGAGACCGGCTTCCGACAGGACCAGCCTTCCGGCGCTGGCACTCGCCTTCGCGAGCTTCGTCGTCCTGGTGGCCTTCCTGGTTTTCCTGTCTGTCGCCTTTGATTTTGGCAGTTGCTTTTACCCCTCGCGCGCGCGTCCGTTCTTCACTTCCGGACGCCTGCTCGACGGCGCTCTGATCCCGTTTCTGCTGTTGTATGTGCGCGGGCTGGACCAGGCGCTCGGCCGCCGGGAAAACGAGCGGGCGCGATGGCTGGCGCTGGCCGGCATTGTCGTGGCCATGGCTCTCTCGGAGCTTCTCATCAACCGCCCCGTCTTCTCCAGCCCATTCAACTTGTTTCACTTCCTTTCGTAGGGCCTGTTTAAAGAACCGCGTGAAACGAGCGAGACGCGAATACGGTTGTCGGTGAACCCGGCCACCGATTCTTGCCGCGAGGTTGTTCGGCGCGGTGGCAGGGATCGGCTGAGTTCTTGGACCATACGGGGGCCGGGACCCCGATTTCGAAAAGTGAAAACCAAACCCGCCCGGGGCCGTATTGTCTTCTGTCGCGGCCGGAGGATCCTGCCACGCCGAGAGGTCGGACGACGGCCGGGGGCCGTGGGGAGAGCGGGGAGGCATGTGGAAACGTCACAAGGGTAAGATCATCCTCGGAGGTATCGTCCTGGTCGTGGCCGGTCTCGCGGGCTCGTCGATCTACAAGAAGAAGCACCAGGCCACCGAGGTGAGCGTGGCGAAAGTCAAGGTCCAGGACGTCGTGGGGAAAGTCACCGCCAACGGCAAGATCCAAGCGGAGAAGAAGGTGGACCTCTCGGCGCTGGTCATGGGTCAGATCGTGAACCTCGTGGTGCGCGAGGGGGACCAGGTCAAGGCCGGCGACTTCCTGCTCCAGATCGACAAGAACCGCGCTGCCGCGGAGGAGGCGAGCTCCACCGCCGCGCACCAGGCCAGCCTCGCCGATCTCGATTCGGCCAGGGCGGCGATGAACCAGGCGGCGAACGACCTCGAGCGCGCGCGCAAGAACCACGAGGCCGGGATCCTCCCGGTCGCCGACTACCAACGCGCCCAGTCCAACTACGATGCCGCCAAGGGGGCCCACCAGGCGGCGGAACAGCGCGTCGAGCAGAGCCGCGCTACGGCCAACGCCTTCCACGACACCGTGACGAAATCGACGCTGCGCTCGCCGATCGACGGGATCGTCACGACGCTCCGGATCAAGGCCGGCGAGGTCACGGTGCTCGGCACCATGAACAACCCCGGGACCCAGCTCATGACCATCTCCGACATGTCCACGGTCCAGGCCGTGCTCATGGTCGACGAGACCGACATGCCCAACATCGCCGTGGAGCAGAAGGCGATCCTGACCCTCGATTCCTATCCGGGCCGGCGCTTCGACGGAGTGGTGACCGAGGTGGGGCACTCGCCGATCCAGAGGGACGACGCCGAGCTGCAGGGGCTCATCACCACAACCGAGGCGATCAACTTCAAGGTCAAGGTCAAGATCCTCGAGCCGCCGCCCTCGATCCGGCCCGGGTTCTCGGTCACCGCCGATATCATCACGGGTACGCGCTCCAAGGTCCCGACCATCCCGCTCGCGGCGGTCGTGATCCGCGACTCCCCCAAGGGCGAGAAGGACGCCTCGGGCCGGATCAAGACCGAGGAGGGGGTCTACACCGTCGCGGACGGCAAGGTGCGGTTCGTGCCGATCAAAACCGGGCTCGCCGGCGACCTGGACATCGAGGTGGAGAACGGCCTCAAGGACGGGGAGAGCGTGATCAGCGGCCCATTCAGGACGCTGCGAACGATCAAGGAGGGGGACAGGGTCAAGGAGATGAGCGAGGAGAAGAAGAAGACCCTCGAATCCGGGGCGGCGGAAGCGGCGTCCTGAGCCATGGATCTCCGCGAGCTCTTCGCGACCTCGCTCCGGGCGCTGGGAGGCCACAAGCTCCGCTCGGGGCTCACGCTGCTGGGCGTGATCATCGGCGTGATGACCGTCGTGGCGGTCGTCTCGGTGATCAGCGGCCTGAACGAGTACGTGGCCAAGAACCTCGTGAACCTAAACCCCGATGTCCTGGTCTTCACCAAGTTCGGGATCCTGCGCAGCCGCGCCGAGTTCCTGCTCGCGAATCGCAGGAAGCCGCTCACCTTGACCGAGAAGCGGCTGGTCGAGGCCGAGTGCCGGTCCTGCGCGGCGGTGGGGGCGCAGGCGCAGCAGGCCGCGTCGGTCAAGGCGGGAAACCGCCGGCTCGGCGGGGTGGAGGTCACGGGCTACACCGCGAACGTCGACTCGATGCTCAACCTCGACCTCGACGTGGGGCGCTTCTTCAGCGCCACCGAGGAGGCGCATGCGGCCGCGGTCGCGGTCATCGGCGCCGACGTGAGGGACGAGATCTTCCCCGGCCTCGACCCGATCAACCGCACGATCTTCGTCCAGGGCTTTCCGCTGCGCGTGATCGGCGTGCAGAAGCGACTGGGGAAGATGCTGGGGTTCTCGCGCGACAGGGTGGTCTTCGTCCCCATCACGTTTCTGACCAAGGTCCTGACCTCCGACCACGGCCTGGCGATTCTGGTCCGTCCCCGGGGCGGGATGTCCGGGCTCGACCGCGTGCAGGACGAGGTCCGGACGATCCTGCGCTCCGCGCGCAAGACGAGGTTCAAGGCCGACGACCCCTTCGGCGTCGTCGGCTCGCGCGCGGTGCAGGCGGTCTGGAAATCGATCACTCAGGGGGCGTATTTCGCCACGGTCATCGTCTCGGGGATGTCGCTCGTGGTCGGCGCCATCGTGATCGCCAACATCATGTTCGTGTCCGTGGTCGAGCGCACGCACGAGATCGGCCTGCGCAAGGCGCTCGGGGCGCGCTCGAAGGACATCCGGCGCCAGTTCCTGGTCGAAGCGGCGCTCCTGTCGCTCTCGGGAGGGGCGGCCGGGGCGGCGCTCGGGGCGCTCGCGGCGCTCCTGATCGGAATCGTCTTCCCGGCCGCGGTGCGGCCGCAGTTCATCATCCTGGGCTTGGGGCTCGCGCTGCTCGTGGGCATCATCGCCGGGCTGGCGCCGTCGGCGCTCGCGGCGCGGAAGACGCCGATCGAAGCGCTGCGCTACGAGTAAAGGAGCCGGTCATGCGCCGCTACCTCGACGTGTTTCGCCGCGGCTTCTGGGAGAACGTGCGCTTCGCGCTCCTGGCGATCCGCGAGCACAAGCTGCGCGCCGGGCTCACGACGCTCGGGATCGTGGTGGGGGTCACGACCGTCATGGGGATGGTCGCGATCGTCTCCGGCTTCAACAACAACGTGATCGGCAACCTCCAGGCCTTCGGGGCCAACCGCATCGAGTTCCAGAAGTACGAGGAGTCGTTCGACCACGGCGACTCCGACTACCTGGAACAGAGGAAGCGCCGCAACCTGACCATGGAGGACGCGGCCGCGCTGCGCGCGGCGGTGCCGGAGGCGCTCGCGGTCTCGGCGCTCGCCGCTCACACCGACGCGGTGCTGAGCGTCAAGCGCGGGAACCTCGAGGCCAACATGCCCTACACGCTGGGCGTGGACGAGTGGTACCCGGCGGGCACCTCGTACAGCGTCGGGCAGGGCCGCTTCTTCACCTCGGTGGAGATCGCGCACGCGGCCCCGCTCGCGATCGTCGGCGCGGACGTCAAGGACGCGATCTTCCCCCACGAGGACCCGGTGGGGAAGGAGATCACCGTGGAGGGGGAGCGCTACCGCGTGATCGGTGTCCTCGCGCGGAAGGGGGAGCAGTTCGGCTGGTCGCCGGACAACAAGGTGGTGCTCACGTACGGGACCTTCGCCCGCCAGTTCCCCTTCCGGATCCTCCACGACGGCGTGAGCATCAGCGTTGTGCCGCGCCGCGCGGAAGACCTGCAGCTGGTGCTGGACAAGTGCGTGTCCGTCCTGCGCCAACGCCGCAAGGTCCCGTTCGACAAGCCCAACGATTTCGGGGTGACGACCCCCGACCAGCTCATCAAGCAGTTCAAGCAGATCACCGGCGGAATCACCGGCGCCATGGTCTTCGTCGCCGCGCTGTCGCTGCTGATCGGCGGCGTGGGGGTGATGAACATCATGCTGGTGTCGGTGACCGAGCGGACGCGGGAGATCGGGATCCGCAAGTCGCTCGGCGCCTTCCGCCGTGACATCGTGGGCCAGTTCCTGACCGAGGCCGTGACCCTGAGCAGCGTGGGGGGGATCGTCGGCGTCGCCGTCGGGATCGGCATCGCGACGCTGGTCAAGGCCCTGGTGCCGTCGCTCCCGACGAACGTCCCGCTCTGGTCTCCGATCATCGGTCTGGCGGTGTCGATGGGGGTCGGGATCTTCTTCGGCGCCTATCCCGCGCTCAAGGCCTCCCGCCTCGACCCGATCGAGTCGCTGCGCTACGAGTGACTCCGGCGGGACCCGAGGCGGTGAAGGGGTCCAGGCGTGCCGTGTCAAGGTCCGTTGATCCAGCAGGTGCAAGTCCTGCCCCGGCAAAGGTCGTCCCAGCCGGGTGGCTATCCCAGCGACCATGGAGGCAACGAGGCGGCAGGAGCCTGGGAGACAGGAGGCGACGCAAGGTCTCCGTCAGCGCGGGTTGGCAACACGCCTGCGCCATTCGATGGGACGGGACGCTCAGGTGCTGGGGACGCAATGACTACGGGCAGACGTCGGGGCCCAATGGAAGCGCCGATTCCTACACTGCCGTCAGCACTGGCAACTTCCACTCCTGCGCCCTCCGGACCAACGGGCGCCTCGCGTGCTGGGGCTCCGATGCGTACGGTGGGGTCTCGGGGCCCAACGCGCGCACTGCGTTCTATGGCCTCGGCCATCTGAACTGCGACGACGGCAACGTCTGCGCGGACGCCATTTGTGAGCCCGAGTCGGGTTGCGAGCGCGCGAGCAACATCGCTTCCTGCGACGCCGGGAACGCGTGCACGAAGGTCGACGTCTGCTCCAGCGGGTTGTGCGTGGGAACCGATCTGGACGACGTCGATGGCGACGCCGTGTGCGGCGACGTGGACAACTGCCCGACCGTGCGCAACCCCGGCCAGGCGGACTCGGACGGCGGCGGTGTGGCGTACACCGTGACCCGCCTGGCGAACACGGCGATCGAAGACCCCGACACCCTGGGCGGCGCGCGCGCCCTGATCGTCTGTGACGATTGCTCGACGTTCGTGAGCTTCGAAGGTCGCAGCTTTCCGTTCTACGGCAGCGCTCAAGACTCGGTGTACGTGTCGTCGAACGGGTATCTCGGGTTTCCCTCCGGTGCCGCCGTGGGCGTACTTCTGGCGGATCTCGATCCCCCAAGCAACCCGGCCGGCTACCGTGCCAATCTGCTGGTGGATCGGTTCGTCGTGACCTGGAAGAACCTGCCCTACTTCGGCGGCGGCGGGAATGTCACCTTCCAGCTGACGCTGTACCTCGACTCGGGTGTCGTCGACGTGAATTACGACACGCTCGTCGGCGCGTCCTACGGGACTCTGGGCATCGGCCCGGCATTCGTCTCTGATACCGGCTTCGATTTCGCCGGCATGGGGATCGGCGCCTCGACGACCTTCGGCGCCTTCGAGGCGATCGGCCGCGACTACAGCCCCTTCGACGTCCTTGCCGGCTCCCGCTTCCACTTCACCTCCGGCGACGGCCGGGGAGACGTCTGCGATCCCTGCCGGCTCGATCCTCTGAACGACACCGATCGCGACGGGGTCTGCGGCGACGTGGACGAGTGCGCCAACTCCAACCTCGGGCTCACGGTTTCGATTGCAGGCTGCGACTCGGGCGTGTCGAACACGCTGTTCCCAACCGGCTGTACCCTGCAGGACCGGATCAACTCCTGCGGCGTGGGCGTACAGAACCACGGCGAGTTCGTCAGCTGCGTGTCCCAGCTCACGAACGACCTCAAGGAGCAAGGAGTGCTGACGGGACGCCAGAAGGGTCGGATCCAGCGGTGCGCCGCGAGGTCGAATCCGCACCCGGCACCGGAGATCATCCGCGTGGTGCATGAGCGGCCGTAGCCGGGAAGGACCTTCGGCGAGGGAACTCCCATGGGAAGAAGGGAAGCGACGACTGAGAAAGAGGGAGTGCCTCTCTGCTCCGAGTCGTGCGAGCCACGAGAGAGGCGAGCTGCCTCCGCACGCCGCCGGGGGGATCCGCCCCTACCGAATGGGCTGCCCAGATACCGACCGGGAGATATGCGAAGCTCACATCTTGCTCGCCAAAGTACGTGTTCGCCGGATCGCGGCGGGCCCCGGGGGCCCCGTCAAGGCGACAGAACACGCGGGTGTAGAATCGTCGGCAAATAGACGCCGGCTTGCAAGTGGATCAACGGGGATCCTGAAGCGTGCCGGGCGGGAGGGCTTACAGATGTCGCAGCGTCACCGTGCCCCGCGGAGCCGACGGGTTCTTCGGATCGCGATCACCGTGTTCCTCGCCGGCGCCTGGGCCGGCGTTCGGGCCCAGCAGCCCGCGGTCTTTGGTCCGCTGTTGTGCAAGCCGCTCCCCTACGGGGGCGGGAGCATGTACTGGCTCTCGCTCCCCGCGCAGGGACCGATCCGGTCCGGGCGGGAACTCTACGACCTGCTTGGAGGCGCCTCGAACGTGATGTACGTCCGGAAGATGTTCCCGCAGAGCAGCCAGCGGACGTACGACGGGACGTGTACCAATGGCGAGCCGTCGCCTCCGTGCGCGACGTCGACCTACCCCGCTCCCTGCTTCTGCATCAACCCCGGCGAGGGAGTGGAGGTCCGGCTCTCCAGCACGCCTGGCGTCCTGCGGATCCTCGGCGCCGACTCCGATCCGACGATCCTGCTGACCGCCGGCGCCACCTCCGAGGTGTATCTGATCTCCCTGCCGTACGCGGCGGCGATCGCCACCGCGAGCGACCTGCTCGCCGATATCGGAACGGCCATCGTGAGCGAGGTTCGAAAGCGGGTTCCCGCGACGGGGGCGATCCAGGTCTACCGCACCTCGGGACCGGGCACCGTCAACTTCTCCGTCGTCCCGGGCGAGGGTTACGAGGTCGTCGTGCGCCCCGGCGTGACCTACTACTACATCCCGTCCGTCTACCCGCCCGTGACCTTCCCCACCTGCTCCGATCTGTGCGCCGACTACTCCCTCGCCGGGACCGGGTCGGGGAGCCTGTTCACCTGGCAGGTCCTCGAGGGATCCTCGTCGGGGCTCTGCGGGATCCAGTGGAACTCCTTCACGGCCGGAGACGACGCCGCGACGATGGCGGTCAAGTTCCGCGATTTCATCGCGACCGAGCCCACGTGCCAGGCGGCGAACGTGACGGCGATCTCTCCCGCGGGAATCGGTCTGCCGGTGTTCCGCGTCTGCATCGGCAGCTCCGGGCCGCCCGGACTCCTTGTCGCGTCGCCGCCCTGCCTGGTGAGCGCCGCGGGATGCACGTTCAATCCGACGATCCAGACCACCGTGCTTCCGCCCGCCGACCCGGGCCGCCTCACGATGCGCAAGAACGGCACGATCGCGATCCTGGATTGGAACGACATCGGCGACCCCGGCCTGAGCTGGAACGTGTACCGGAACGGCGGCCTCTGGGCCGCCGGCATCCACGACGCCGACACGGGAACCCCGGGCATCCAGTGGAACGATCCCGACGTGCCCGCCGCGCGGACGATGTTCGCCTACATCGTGACAGCGGTGAACCCCGCCGGAGAGTCCCCGCACTGAGGACGCGCGGAGGTCCTCTCGCCGCTCAGGCGCTGGGCTCCGACGGCAGGGAATCGCCCGGAGACTCCCCGCGGTGGGAATCGATCCCTTCAGGAGAGCGTACACGCCTGTGGGGGGCCAGGGTGGGGTGCCAACGAGCTCCGGAAGCCGCGTTTCCGCGGACGGCGGACGGGACAGGCGCGATCCGAATGCGTGAAGAAGCCGTCATCGCGGCAAGACGCGACGTGGAGAGACCTTCGAGATCGGGGCCAACCGGGTCGGCGTGCTGCTGGCACTCTTGCTGCGCCGCCAGCGGGAGCGCCAGGGGCTGACTCTGGCGGAAGCCGCGGAGAGGTTGGGGCAGCGATCCAAGAACGCATATGCGCGATACGAGCAGGGAAAGACGATGCCAAAAGTCGAGAAACTGGAACCGCTGCTCAAGGCGATCGCACCGAACGAGAGAATCGTATGGCACGTCGCAGCCTGATGTGCAGGCGCTTCGCACCGGCACCGATCGACGCCGCGAGTCGAGGCGACGAGCCGTCCCGGTCGGCTGTGTGCGACGTACGAGGAGACGGAAGAACAGCGGAATCCGGCAACGCGGACTGCCTCGGTCCTGGTTCGATCTGAGAACTGTCTGCGGAGGGATGAAGCGCCGCTTCAACCTCGGAATCGGTCTCGTCCACTGCCCGCGCGCGGTGCTCATCAACGAGCCCACGGTAGGGATCGACTCCCAGGCGCGGCTCAACATCCTCGAGGTCGTGAAGAACGTCGCGGCCTCGGGGACGACGACCGTCTACACGACCCACTACTTCGAGGAGGCCGAGTCCCTGCGAACTCGACCGGTCGGGAAGCGTCCACGAAACGTACCTCGAGGGCTGGCTCCCTCCGCGAAACGACGCGGCGATCGCCGATCTCGGCAGCGGCGGCATGCTCCGGTTCGTCCGGGCCCGGGGGCACACGAACCTGACCGGGATCGACCTGAGCGCAGAGCAGGTCGAGCTGGCTCGTACCATCCTGCCGAGCTTGCAGCAGGCGGACGCGATCGGCTTCCGGAGGGCGAACCGGGAGTGCTTCGACCTCATCGCCGCGCCGGATCTCATCGAGCACCCGACCAAGGACGAGGAGCTCGAGTTCCCGGACGGGTGCCGCGAGTCGCTCCGGCCGGGCGGCAGGCTCGTCCTTCGGACGCCCAACGGGGAGAGCCCCTGGCACGGCGGAGTCCGCTACGGCGACTTCACGCATGAGATATGTTTCAATCGCAAGTCGCTCGAGACCCTGCTCCGGATTACCGGCTTCCGAGACCTCCAGTCCCGCGAGGCGGGGGTCGTGGCCCGGGGGCTGATGTTCGGAGTGCGTTGGATCGCATGGCGGTGCGTCCGCGCCGTCGTGATCGCCGACAATTCGGCCGAGACGGGATCGAGGAACTCGGGCGTGGTGAGCCGGGTGTTCCTGGCCTCCGGTGTTCGACCGGAGTGAGCTGCTCCGTCCAGAACGGACTTGTCGATCGCCCTCATTGGGAGTAGCATTGCTAGCAATCGGTTTCGCCGTCGCTCGAGGCGAACCATGAGCGTGTCCGCAGCCCAAGCGCCGACTCCTGAGGCCAACCCGCGGTGCGTCTCGTGCGTGCTACCCCAGACGAAGAGCGGGTTCGAGTTCAAACGCGCGCGGGAGTGCCAGCTCTGCCAGCAGGCGAAGCTCCGGCCGCCGAACGATGACGCCGCGAGGGCGGCGCGGCGCGAGCGGCTCGTCAAGAGCCTGAACGTGAAACTGATTCCGATGGACATCGACCCGGACTACCACGCGCGCAAGGCTCGAAAGCTCGTGCTGCCCTGGAACCGCAAGCCGATGACGGTGATCGGCAACCTCACGTGCGCGCCGTGCATGCTGGTGAACCGCGAGTCGCACCGTATCGCCGAGAAGTACGGGGTCAACGCGATCGCGTACGGCGGGAACCGGTACGAGGCGTTCGAGTTCTCCGCCGTCCAGCTCAAGGACGTGAACCTCGCGAAGAAACACTCGATGACGGTACAGGCGCGGGAGGCCCTGGCCTACGCCAAGCGGGGTCTCGCCCTGATGTCGAAGTCGATTGTTCGGAAAGGGGTTTCGCAACGGAGCATGGCATGTCCGGGGGGCTTGCCATGGATGCTCAGCCTCCGCGGTCCAACCCTCACCATCCGAGGAGAACCCGCATGCGACGAAGGATCATGATCGTCGTCTTGTGCGCCGCGATGATCTCCGGCGCACCCGTCCTGTCGAATCCGCTGGCCGCCGGCCCCGCACCGTCCGCGGAGCTGGCCGCAATCGGGAGGGACTCTCTGCCCCATCCCATGGACGACAACCGCGTCCTCTTGTGGAACGCGGCCGGCGACACGTTCGCGACGTTCGGACCGAACGCCGCCATCACCATCGACACGGGAATCATGGCCTTCCTGTGCGATTGGATCTATCCCACGACGGACATCTACATCGTCCCGTCGGGTTCGGTCACGGTCGGATCGGCGCTGCACGACGTCTCGGGCCTCCCGAACGTGGTGGTCGGAGCCTCCGGCGGGATCTTCGTCTCGGAGACGATCGGGTATACCAAGCCGGGCGGTTCCGTCGGTCCCGGTACCTATGCCGTCATCTACGACGAGTGCCAGGATGGGCGGTTCGATGCCGTCGACTTCATCGTGGACCCCGCGTTTGAGGTCGCGATCCCAGCGAACGTCCCTCCCATCGATCCGGCCATCCAGAACATCAAGGCCCAGGCGCGGACCAACCGTGACCAGGCGGCCCAGACGGCCCGGGTCATGATCGCCTATCTCGGCACGCTGGAGTTCCTCGAGATGTTGGAGGCGCTCGTCCATCCGGGGTTCAATTTCGGCTTCTGGTTCATCACCCAGGGTGCCGCCGCCCTCCTCCACATCCACCCGGTGGAGATCGCGCTGGACGCGCTGATCGACCGCGTGAGGCTCTTCGCGGGGGTGGCCGCCGATCCCCCCGACCCCAACTTCCGGGTGGCCACCGCCCTGGAAGGAGCGGAGGCGATTCAGATCCAGGAGGACGAGATCCTCTACGTGCTAGGGGCCGAGCGCGATGGGACGGAGGTCCAGGACGAGGCCGGGTACACCGAGGCGCTTCTCCACGCGATGGAGCGATACCAAGGGGCCGACGAGGCCGGGAACGGCGAGTGGGCGCTCCGCCACGCGAGGGACATCCGAACCTATGCCCTGGGATTGAGGGCCCAGCTCCTGGCGAGCAACGAGGCGATGGCTGAGCTCAGGCAGGCCGTGGCCAGCGATCCGCGGGACCTCGACGGCCTGGCGGCCCGCGCCGAGGCGGAGCGGGTCCGGATCGAGGCGACAGGACTGACCCAGGACGAGTGGCGCCTGCTCAAGAACGCCGGGCTCTCCGACGCGCGGATCGAAGAGCTGAAAAGCGCCTTCATCGATAAGGACTTCGTGTTCGAAGAGGCGACCCTGGCGGAATCGATCGACGCCCTGACCGCAACCCACCTCGACCTCGTCACGGCGATCGATGCCGACCTGCCTCTGGTCGAGGGGATCATCGCGCAGCTGGAGGCGGACCCCCTGGTCCTCAACCAGACGCCCGAGGCGGCGGCCGGAGGGCCGTACGCCGCGAACCAGGGTGTCCCGCTGACCCTCGACGCCAGCGGCTCGTCGGATCCCGATGGCGACATTATCGCGTATGCCTGGGACCTGGACCGGGACGGGGCGTTCGACGATGCGACGGGGGTCGCCCCGTCGGTGAGCTTCGACCGGCCGACGCGGTCGCTGGTCGGGGTCCGGGTGACCGACTCCGGAGGACGGGCCGCGACGGCCTATGCGGCCCTGGACGTGGCGCCGGCCAACACTCCCCCGACCTTCGAGAGCCATGCTCCGGATCTCCTGGTGCAGGACCTTCCCCTGGGCACTTCGCTCGAACTCTCGGTCGTGTCCGCCGATGACGACGGCGATCCGGTCACTCTGGAGTGGCGTCTGGACGACGTCGTCGTGAGCGGCGGGGCGGCCTACCTGTACCAGCCGAATCAGCGGGAGGAGGCGGGGATACACGTGATCCGGGTGTCCGCGTCCGACGGGACCCCCGCCGGCACTACCGTCCTGGAATGGACGGTCGCCGTCTGGCTTCCCGATCCCGACGGGGACGGCTGGAGCGACAACACCGACTGCGACGAGACCGACCCGGCCGTCAATCCGGGCACGCCGGAGCTGTGCGACGGCGCCGATCAGGACTGCGACGGCGTCGCCGACGACGGCTTCGACGTGGGGGGCGCCTGCACTTCGGGTGTCGGCAGCTGCGCCCGCGGGGGGACCCTGCGGTGCGCCGCCGACGGGCACTCCGTGGAGTGCGATGCGGTGCCCGGGGATCCGGTCCCGGAAAGCTGCAACGGGCTGGACGACGACTGCAATGGCGTCGCGGACAACGGCTTTCCCGTGGGGCAGGTCTGCCAGGTTGGCATAGGGGCGTGCCGGGCGGAGGGCCGGAACGTCTGCACGGACGATGGCACGGGGGTAGCGTGCGACGCCGTCCCCGGCACTCCGGCTCCCGAGACCTGCAATAACCTGGACGACGACTGCAACGGGACCGTCGACGACGACGGGACCGGGGCGCCGCTCGCGCTGTCGTGCTACACCGGGCCGGCGGGCACGGTCGGCGTGGGCGCCTGTCGGGCCGGGCTCTCCTTCTGCGCGGGCGGCTTGTACGGGCCGTGCACCGAGGAGGTTCTCCCTGCGTCCGAGACATGCAACGCGGTGGACGACGATTGCGACGGTGCCGTCGATGACATGGGCACGGTCTCCTGCGGCGTGGGGGGCTGCCGGCGGACCGTTTCCTTCTGCATCCAGGGAGAGCTGCAGACCTGCCAGCCCGGCGAGCCCGGAGCGGAGGTCTGCAACGGGATCGACGACGACTGCGACGGGACGTTCGACGAAGGGTTCGACCCGCGCGTGTGCAAGACCTGGACGACCGACCCCGACTTCGACACCGGCACCCTGAACAACGTCGTGCACAGTGTTCCCGACCAGCTGCAGCTCGACGACCGCACCCAGCCCTTCAACTTCATCTGGGTGGCGGTCTCCAGCAAGGGAACCACAGTCAAGATCGACACCTCGACCGGGCAGGTGCTGGGCGAGTACCGGACGGCGCCCCAGGGGCAGCCGACGAACCCCTCGCGAACCACGGTGGACCTGAACGGCAACGTGTGGAACACCAACCGCGACGGGCACAGCGTCGTGCACATCGGTCTGGCGGAGAACAACCAGTGCGTGGACCGGAACGGCAACGGGGTGATCGACACCTCGACCGGGCTGGGAGACGTCAGACCCTGGCCCAACACGGGCGATGCGGACACCAACGGGGGCGTGAGCACGGCCCAGGACGAGTGCATCCTTCACTACGTCCTGGTCCGGGCCTGGGGCACCCGACACGTCTCGGTGACCCGCGACAACAACATTTGGATCAGCGGGACGGGCAGCTGGAACGCGGGTTACTTCGACCTCCTCGATGGAGATACCGGCGCGGTCCTCCGTCAGGCAGGTCCGTTCGGATACGGTGGCTACGGCGGCCTCATCGACGCCAACGAGGTGATCTGGTCAGCCCGGCCGCTTCTCCGCTGGGACACCCGGAGCGGGGCGGTGCGGGGCTACAACCATGACAGCTACGGTCTGTGCATCGACAGCCACGGCAACGTCTGGAACTCCTCCTACCAGGGGGACTGGATCCACAAGTTCGCTCCCAACGGGGACTACCTGGCCTCCTACCGTCACGGCGACTACTACGCCCAGGGCTGCGTGATCGACGGCAATGACCACGTCTGGGTGGCGAACTCGCTGTACCGGAACACCGTGGGTCACCTCAAGCCCGACGGCAGCTTCGTCGGCAACGTCACGGTCGGCTCGGGGCCGACGGGGGTCGCCGTCGACGGAGGGGGGAAGATCTGGGCGACGAACTACAACTCGGGGACCGTCTCCCGGATCGATCCCGATCTCGGCCCGCTGGGTCCGGACGGGGTCACCCACGTCGGCCAGGTCGACTACACCTCGCCCTACCTGGGCGGCAATCTCTACAACTACAGCGACATGACCGGGAGCACCCTCCGTGGAGCGCCGCGCACCGGCTCCTGGGAGGCCGTCTACGACAGCCAGCGCGACAGCACCGGCTGGCGGTTCGTCCACTGGAGCGCCGACGTCCCCGGGGACGGCACGCTCGTGGTCCTGGTGGCGACCTCCGCGGACGGGGTCACATTCGGACCGTTGCAGGAGGTGTCCAACGGGTCGGAGATGGGCGTGCCGCGCGGCCGGTACCTGAAGGTCCGCGCGGTGTTCGGCCGCGCCACCAGCGGCGAGAGCCCGATCCTCTACAACCTGACCGTGACCTCCGGGCTGCCCCCGGTCGCCCAGTGCCGGGACGTCACCATTCCGGCCGGCGCGGACACTTGTGAGGCGTGCGCCTCGGTCGACGACGGCTCCCACGACCCCGACGGTCCGCCGTCGACGGTGGCCGAAGAGCCGACCTGCCCGTTCGGGCTGGGTACCACCGAGGTCACTCTCACCGTCACCGACCCCGACGGGCAGTCCGACTCCTGCCGGGGTACCGTGACGGTCGTCGACCGGACTCCGCCGTCGATCGTCTGCCCGGAGCCGATCACGCTCGAGTACACCGTGAACTGCCGCGTCCCCAGCGGCGACCTCGACGTCGCCTCGTTTCTTTCGGGCGCCGTCGCCGCGGATGCCTGCGACGCGGCGCTCGACGTCACGCACGACGCACCGCCTTCGTTCCCGCTGGGGTCCACCGTCGTCACGTTCACAGCAGTGGACGACGCGGGACTTTCTTCGTCGTGCACATCCTCGGTGACCGTGGTCGACCTGACACCCCCCGTCGTCACCGTCGCAGTAGCCCGCGACGTCCTCTGGCCGCCCAACCACAAGATGGCCACCATCGTGGTCGAAGTCGACGTGCGCGACGAGTGCGACCCCGCAGCGGGGTTCATCCTCGACGCCGTCGTCAGCAACGAGCCCGACGACGGCCTGGGCGACGGGGACACCGCCAGAGACATCCAGGGCGCCGAGATCGGAACGCCGGACACCGTGTTCCGGCTCCGGTCCGAGCGATCCGGGCTCGGGACGGGACGGATCTACACCGCCTCCTACACTGGGACCGACGCCTGGGGGAACGCGGCCACGACCTTCGTCCAGGTGCTCGTTCCGCACGACATGGCGGGCAAGGCCCGCAGCAGCGCCGGCTCCGGGCCCAGCGGCACCACCATGGCCAAGCACGCGGGGGCCATCGAACTGGTCGTCCTCGGCGCGGGCGCGTTGGAGGTCGGTTCGCCGAAAGACCCTGGAGCACCCGGGGCTGCCCTCGCGCGCGCCCCCGATCGCCCCGGCGGTGTCGGAGGCCGAGCCCGAGCCCGAGCCGCCGGGCGTCTGGTCCAAAAACTCTTCCGATCAAACAGGGCAGCGACAGGATGACCCGGAACATCTCTTTCCTGGTGGTGGACGCTGTTCGGGCACGTCGCCATGCGGTCGGTACACTTTCGAGATGCCAGGCGGGTGTCACCTGACCGAGACGAATAGGCTCGTCCAGGGTCCCCGTCACTCACGCAGAGGTGCGAGATGACGGCCAACGCGGCGTCCCGGTAGTAGTAACGAAGCATGCCGTCGAGGCGCTCGCGAGAACGCACCGGACCGAAGGCCCGCGCAACTCGCGTCTCGGGTGGATGATTCTGTTGCCGAGGCCTTGGTGGTTTCGCTCAGCGTGGTAGCGGGCGATGAACTCGCGAACCGCGCGCCGTAGAGACGATTCCCCGAAGAAGATCATCCGGTCCAGGCACGCTTCCTTGGTGGAACGCACGAAGCGCTCGATCCAGACATTCAGATTCGGCGACCGGGCCGGCAAGCGGATGGCCAGCAGACCGGCGCTGGTCATTGGTGAGTCGGAACCGCCGTTTCCCGACCTGTTCAGGCAGGATGCGGTCTTCTTCCCTGAGGTAGTCGCTCGCGACCTGCTGATGGCGGTTGATCCAGCCGGCCAGAAACGCGCGCAGGACCTGCCAGGGTTGGAGAACGTCGGCCACGAGCGGAGCGCAGGTGACTCTGAGCGGAGCTCACAGCTCCTCGCGATGGCGGGAAAGCTGTAGACTCCGGGGTCGTCTGGACAGTGGCTGAGTTTTTGGACCATACGGGAAAGTCGCGCCGGAGCTCATGCTGGCCCCGAACTGGCCCGCCGGGGAGCAGTCGCGTAGACTCCGGGTGAAAAGAGGATCGCGTGGATGCGCAGGAGTCGTTGCAGCGCGGGCAGAGAATCGGCGTCTGAGCCCGTGCAGCGCGCCGCGCGCGCGGCGGTCCTTCTCGCCTTGATCTTCTCGTCCGCGTACTCGCATGCGATCGCTCCTCCCTTGCAGAGCGGGTCGCGAGCCGCGGTCCGGGAGCGTGCGGTTGCGAGCCCCGACGTCCACCGACGCCAGGTGCGAGCCGAAGGCTGGCTTGAAGCCGCGGGCGAGGACCCCTCCGTCATGCCGGCTTCGCTCGCGACGGCCGGCGCCCTGAAGGTGCTCTTCATTCGCGTGAATTTCCCGGACGACCCGACCGACCCCCAGAGCGCCGCGAGCTGCCAGGCGATGATGGACGGCGATGTCAGCGATTTCTTCCGCAGCAACTCCTACGGGTCGATCCCAGGCGTTCTCACGACGCTCACGCCGCTGATCACGATGCCGCTGCCGCGCGCGGACTACGACGGCCAGCCAGGGCAGCTGACGGACGACGCCATGCAGGAAGCGTCCGATCCGCCCTACGGCTACGACGTCCACCAGTTCGACCGCTTCGTGATCCGCTACGTCACGCTTTCGGTGTCCGGCTCGGCCGTCAGGACCACGGACGGTGTGCGCGGGATCTTGTTGCGAGGCCCGGCCGGAAGCTCGAGCCCGGGGATCGTCAACCACGAGTTCGGACACACATTCGGTCTCTCTCATGCCAACGCCTGGCAGGCCGACGGAGGCACGATCGTCGGACTCGGTTCTAGCGTCGAGTACGGCGACCCGTTCGATACGATGGGACGCGGGTGGATGGCGGATTCGTATTCCAAGGCCCACTTCAACGCCGCCGAAAAGTACAGCCTCGGTTGGCTTCCCGCCTCGAACGTACGGACAGTCACGGCGGACGGGACCTACCGACTCTACTCCTTTGACGACGTCGACACGCTCGCGCCGGACTCAGCCTACGTGCTCAAGATCGCGAAAGGCGACGGCCGCGAGTACTGGCTGGACCACCGGCGCCTGTGGACGGAGAACGTAAGCGAGTCGAACGGTGTCGAGGTCCTCTGGGGCCCGGACCGCACGCGGCGCCTGGATACCACCCCCGAGAACAGCACATGGCTCCTGCAGGACTGGCAAGACTCCGCGCTGAGGCTGGGCTGGACCATGGCCGACGAGGTGTCCGCGATCTACATCACTCCCGTCGCGATGGACTCCGAACCCGACCCGCCCCACTGGATCGACGTGGAGGTGGCACGCGGCCAGTTCCCCGGCAACCGCCCGCCGACCTGCGCGCTCGGCGCATCCGCGACTGCGGTGGCCGTCGGCAGCCCCGTGACCTTCACGGCGAGCGCCTCGGATTCGGACGGAGACTCGCTGGCCTACGGATGGGCGTTCGATGGCGCGTTCGGGGGTGACAGGACTCCCGTCAACGGTCCGGTGATCATTCGCACGTTTCCTTCCGCGGGCGAGTACGTCGTACGCTGCGTCGTCAGCGACAAGCGGGGAGGGCGGGCTGCGGACTCCGTGCTCGTGCGTGTGGGGAGCACAGCGGGATATCGGATCGCCGGTACGGTCACTGCGGCCGGAGCGCCGCTCGAGGGGGTGCGCGTCACCGCCGGCTCCTCGATCGGGTACACGGACAGCGCCGGGAACTACACGATCTCCAACCTGGCCGCAGGCTCGTACCCGATGAGCGCCAGCCGGGGTTTCTACGCCTGCTCGCCCTCGAACGTGACGGTGGTCGTCGCGCCGAATGCTCGAGCAGACTTCACGTGTCTGCCCTCCACGTACACCCTCAGCGGCCAGGTCTGGTACAGGGCGACATCCCCGATTCCCGTGACGGCCACCAACGGCTCCACGGTTCTCACGGCCGATACCGGAACGGACGGGAACTACGCGTTCACGGGTGTGCCGGTCGGCAGCTACCGGTTGACGGTCGATCCCGCGCTCCATCTTGGAACGAACTTCGCGAACCCGGTCGTTGTGGAGGGGGCGGACCGGCCGAACCTGCTCTTCGTCGGGGCCGCGCTGGGGATCGACACGAACAACCTGGCGAGAGCGGTGCAGTGGATCCCGTATTCCCAGACGATATTCGCGAGCGGCGGGAATCCGGCTCGCTACGCGTGGAGCACGACCGGGAGCCTGCCACCGGGCCTCTCGCTCGCGCCGGACGGCACGCCCTCCACGACGCTCTCCGGCACGCCGACCGCCGCGGGGGCCTACGCGTTCACCGTCACCGTGACCGATGCGTACGGAACCTCCACGAGCGTCCCGTACAGTGTCGAGGTCGCACCGCCGGCCCCGCTGTCGATCGCGACGGCGAGTTTGCCCGACGGAACCCCGAACCATGCTTACTCTGCGCTCGTAACGGCAGGCGGAGGGTTCCAGGCGGACTACACGTGGACCACGACGGGCGTCCTGCCGCCGGGACTCTCCCTCTCGCCCGACGGCACGCCGTCGGCCACCATCTCCGGCATGCCGACCTCCGAGGGCACCTATTCCTTCGTTGTCGCCGTGAGGGACCCGATGGGCGCGAGCGCGAGCAGGGAACTGCGGATCGTGGTGGCCGCGCTGACGCTCGTCACCCTTACACTTCCGAACGCCACGCGGGGCGACACGTACGCCGCGCCGATCCTCGCGTTAGGGGGCAGCGGCAGCAACTACACGTGGCGCTACACGGGACGTCTGCCGGAGGGGATCACGCTGAGCGGGATCGGGAACACCGCCGCGATACTCTGGGGCACGCCGAGGTCGACAGGGTTCTTCCCCTTCACGGTGAGCGTGACCGACTCCGCAGGGAACACCGCGACCAGGTCCCTGCAACTGATCGTCAATGCGCCGCACGTCGAGCAGGCGCCGTAGTCCGGATCGAGGTGTAGCGCGCCATCGGAAGCCGTATGGTCCAAAAAAGCTGTCCGATCAAACAGGGTGGCGACCGGATAACCTGGAAGATTGCTTTCCCGGCGATGGACGCCTGGCCGGACACTTCGCCGGGTCGGTACTTTCGAGATGGCAGGGCGGGTGTCACCGAAACGACGGAATTCGTCCTAGATGCCGTCATCCACGCAGACGCTCGGGACGACCGGCCTCGGCCGCGTCCCGGTAGTAGTCGCGAAGCAAGCCGCCGAGGCGCTCGCGAGAACGCACCGGACCGGAGGCCCTCGCCACCCTCCCGTCTGGTTGGATGATCCGGTTGCCGAGGCCTTGGTGGTTCCGCTCGGCGTGGTCGTGGGCGATGAACTCACGCACGGCACGTCGTAGCGATGCTTCGCCGAAGAAGATCCGTCGGTCCAGGCACTCTTCCTTTTCGATGCGCCTGTATCCCCAGCTCGGATTCTCCCGAGCACAGCGGACGATGATCCTCTCGATTTCCTTCATCCCACCCGGCCGGCCTGGTCCGCGGCGTTTTCGGTGGTGATCCCACTTGGCGGCGACGAGCTTCCCGTGCCAGGCCAGGATCGTGTCCGGGGACGTGACCACGGATCCTTTCCACGGGAGGCCGCGTACCCTCCGGGACATCTCCTTGCCGCTCGGGGCCGCGCAGATCGTGGTCGTCAGTGGGCTCACCTGCGTCGCGCACCTCTGCGCCAGGAAGAGGTCCCGCGAAGCCTGGTCCAAGCTGGGAACGGCCAGTTCCACAGATGGTAAGGGCGACGCTCGGGTCAACGAGTTGCAGGCCGTAGCGGCGTAAGCTCGATGGACAAGTAGGTCACGAGGAGAAGCTGGAACAAGTGGCCGAGGAGGACCGCTTTCGAGAAGCCCGCCGTCTCCCTGGAGTGGACCGGCCCGAACAGACGATCGAGTATCCGCCGCCGATCGCTTGCCGGAAGGTCGGGCTTCTGCTCCTCGGCCCACTTCCACAGCTCTGCGTAGAGGAACCAAGCAGCGTTCCTGTATGTCGCCGCGAGGCCCTCCTCCCAGGCCTTCACATGCTGACGTGTAGCGAGGACCACGAGCCCTTCGCTCAGGACACCAGTGAGCAGCGACAGTGTGAGTTGGCGGGCATCCTTCGGTTCGAGCAACCGGTCCAGGACGACGCCGCTCAGGCTGCCGATGTCGAGTTTCGACGCGAGATCGCTGTACTCCCGGGAGGTCGTGGCGCTGGCGATCTGGTCAAGAAAGCGGTGGTACTCGTCGAGTACGGCCCACGCGCACGACGTGGCAGGGACCCGCGCCTCGAGCAGCTCCGCGCGGAGCCGCCAGAGGTCGGCGGCGGTCGGGGAGCTCAGTACTTCTGCGAGGACATCCCGAGCCGACACGTCCGTGGGACTCCCGTCCGCGCACGCACGGAGCGCGCGCCGAGCGGAGTCTACCACGCTCGGCGGTCCCGCAGGGCCCAAGCGCTGGTTTCGCTAATTGCACGAACATCAACGGGGGAGACGGCGAAGCTCTGCGCCAAGAAGAGGTCCCTCGAGGCTCCGTGGACGTTCGTGACCGCGCTGTGCCGGATCACGCGGAAGGAGTACAGCCGATCGCACCCCGCCCTCCTCTGCCACGTCCTCCACGCGAACGGGACTCTCCTCTTCGAGATCGGGCGGCGGGATCGGTTCGCGAATCGCGGACCGTCCGGCCGCCGTCCCTCCCCACACGTCACCCTGTGCCGCCAGAACCTCTTCAGCTTCGGCAGCAGCCGGTCGGGCAAGAACGCGTCCCCGGCCCTGCCGCCCTTCTCGATCTCGGCGCGGATTCGGATGCGGACCCGGGGCGTGCTGTCTGGTGCGAGCAGGTCCCCGACGTTCAAGCCTGTGATCTCCGCCAGGAGCAGACTGGTGCCCAGCGCGAGGCTGAAGATGAAGCGGTCGCGGACGTTCCCTGCCGTGAACCGCAGGATCGCCCGCTGCTCGACGACGGTCAGTGCTGGCGGGCTCAGGGAAACCATCCGAGCCTCCTCTGCCCGCCGACCGTCTCCTCGGAGACAATCGTCGGGCCGCGAAGTGATGTCGGGTGGTCTGCCGCGAGAAGGATTAGACGGGACGCCGGTGGGCGTCTCGGAGCGCCAGCCAGATCCTGCAGAGTCGCCTGGTTACCGCTGCGAGCCAATGTCGGAACCGACCATAGTCGCGAGTTTGGTCGGCGTACGGCCCGAGGGACCAGATGACGAGGTCGAGAAACCCGTTCACGAGCGAGTAATAGACGAAAAGGTTGAACTCTTCGAAATCTGAGCGCATCTCCCCGACCCCTTGTGGTACATCTACGGCGAGGACACCGGGAGCGCCAGAGGATTCGCGCCGATCGGCGCTCCCGCGTGTCGTCCACCAAAGCCGTCCAGCGATTCTTCACGCCGGATTCCGGCGCGCGGTGGACGCGATCGAGCCCGAGAAGCGGGCCAAGTCGAGCGCGCGTGAATGCGGGATTCGGCATCCGATGCCTCGAAGGGGGACGCGACCGTTGTCTGCGCACACGATGGCAGCGGCACGTCGCCGCACCGACGACGGGATCTCAGGCAGCGCGCAGGGTTTCGACGAGTGGGAGGTGCTTGCGGCTCGCGCAAAAGCGGACATTCGGTTCGAGCACGACACCGGGCCGACCACGGACCGGAGTCTGCGGGCCGGCGCAAGGCGACGACCGGGGGCAGCGAGGCCGGGGCTCGAATCGAGGTGCGCGGCACGCTTGGCGGAGAGCGAGTTACACCTCGTCCGGCGTTCGACTGTCGAGACCGCTGCGCGGACGCTCGGTGTTGCACCGGCTCATGAACGCCGCCAGTTCGCGCCGGAACTCAGCGAGTCGGCAGGAGACGAGAAGCCGCTCCGCGGTTTGCGACGCCGACCAGCCACGCGCGCGAAGCTCGATTATCGCGAGTCGTTCCGTGGGCGGGTAGTGCGGCCGCCGCTGGGCAGGGATGCGCTCCATGCCGGCGTCCTTGATGCGGTTGGCCGGGATCCATCGTGCGAAGGTCAGGGAGAGGTGGGCGAGCGAGATCGCCTGCACCATCCAGGAACGGACGCGGGCGAGCCATTCCTTCGGAAGAGAGAGGTTCCGTAGGACCGCGGCATCGCGCATGATCCCGCTCCGGGGGGACCCTCGGGGGAATGTAGAGAGAAGATAGCAGCCTGAACCGGAGCCAGCTGTGTGCCGGGAGAGGGACCTGCAGGATCGCCGGCGCCTAGCACCCCGATGGGAATTGCGCGGACACACCACCCCGCGCCGCGCGCGGGACCACCAGTGCAGCGGAGCCCGAACCGGACGACATGGACGCCGACCTCGATCCGGCCTCGCGGTCAACGCACGCGCGACCCCTGCCCGTCCAGGTCCAGGTGTTCGAGGGCTTCTGAAGTCCCGACGGACTTGTGTTCCCGGGAACTGATTCTGGGGCTAGGCCGGCGCCGTCTTGGGTGTCGGCGAAGCGAGGTGCGATTGACATACGGCTTCGTGCCGGACGTCAGCCGAGGGGCGGGGTTCGGGAGGGGGACCGGAGAGGCCGTTCGATATTCCTATCCGCTTCGTTGGTTCACGTCCAATACAAGGGCGCGCCGAGCCGGAACGTCTCGAACTTCACCTCGTAAAGCCCGGAGAATGATAGGAAGACGGAACCTCCCGTGGTTCTCCGATTCGGCTCGATCCTCTGAGACCCGTGTCACTCCCGTCACGTACGTGAATGCGCGACAGCCAGTCTGTTCGAACACCGTCAGGCCGAACGCCTCGCTCCAATTCGGGACCATGAGCTCGCGGAAAAACGCCAGGACTCGCGACCTGAGCGAACCTTGTTGTCCTCCGGCTCGCGAGTCTGGAGCGTACATTGAAACCAGAATGCCAACTCTTGCAGCGGACGACCGGACTCGTTGTACTCCGCCGAGGCGGGAATTCACGCCGATCACATCGATGTCGCTCGGCACGGAGTCATCCTTGGAGACGAAGCGGAGGTGGTCCTTGCGCGGTCGAAACTCGATGTCATGTCTCGTGAAATACCCGCGGGCCCGGTGGCAATCGTCCGCGGCCTGTTCGAGAATGTCCTCCTTCACAAGAGCCGCCGCGACGACATCGCTGCGTCATCCGCTGACCGCCAACGGCGCCACCCACTCGCGTGGCCCCCGGGAGGCGCTCCTTCGTGCGCCGGCTGCGCCCGCGATACGCAAATGTCGTGAACCGGAATATCGGAAGTCATGACGGAGCCGCCGTTCAGAAGCGGCACACCCCTGACACCACCGCAGCGTTGAACCAGGCGAAGTTGTACACCTCGTCGACGTCGGCACCCCCCTCCACGGTGCGATACCCGCCGGTCACGCTCCATCGCTCCGAGAAGTCGTAGGCGACCTTCAGTGCCAGGTCCTCGATGCGTCCGGGACCGCCCGCCAGCCCTTCGAAATCGAACAATATGCGCCAGCCTGGGGCCAGTTTCACGGTGCCGCTGAAGTAGAGCAGCGGCACGAAGCCGACGTCGGTGTCCCGGCTCGCCGTGTCGCCCTGAAGGAGCTCGATCTTGGCGTCGCGGATGTTGGCCGTGCCGCCGACCCACCAGGTCCAGCGCTCTCCGTGGTGGAAACGGTACCGATAGCCGATCCGCCACGAATTGAACTTGTACGTTGCCTGGGTCGAGACGCCCGGTTGGTAGGTTGCGCCGGCGAAGTTCACCGCGTCGTCGAACACGCCGGTCTCGGTGTAGGAGAGCGGCGCCAGCACCAGCCTGAGCCCGTGCCGTTCCTTGGGGTTCCAGTTGACGTAGACCCGCGCGACGGGCCACGGACCGCTCCCCACCAAGTCCTCGAGCGAGAACCGGGTGCCGCCCGGGTCGTTGGGGATCTGGACGACGTTGCGGCTCTGCCACACCGTTCCTGCCTCGAGCTCGAGGGAAAACGCCGGTTCGGATCGACGGGCCGACTCAGCCGCCGGCGAGGCCGCGGGAAGCGAGAGTGCCACGGTGATGATCCCCAGGATTCGCCGTGAAACGATGACGGGTGACTTGCCCGGCATGATCCCTCCCAACGCTCCAGCAGCGGTCGGTTCAATTCCACCGCAGACGCCCGGTCCCTTCCGAACGGCTTCTCGACGATGATACTCTCGAGGCCCGGTACGCGTGAAACCGTCGGCGTCGGACCGCTCGTTCACCAGCTCGAAGAAGTCGGGGGAGATGGCCAGGTACAGGACGTGTTCCCCGTGGCGCCGGTGCTTGCCCCCACTTCGTCGGACATTCTTCTAACTGCGCGTAGGCAGCGGCGTCGCCGAATTCGCCGGTTGTACAGGGCCGGCACGAGGAGGCACTCGGTGACGTCTCCCGAGGCTCCCAGGATGACGAGCAGGCCCCCTCCCTGAGGCAACGGGCGGAGCGGCTCTCGCCAGCCGGCCTCCGCTCGCGTGGAGGAGGATCGGCGGCAGCCCGAACGGCCCGCCCTCGTCGCCGCAGGCCGAGCGGGAAACCGTCATCGTCCCCGGGGAGTACCCGTTCGGCGACAGGCACATCCGGACGCTCCAGAGCGCATCGACGAAGCCCCCCTTGGACGAAGTCGGCGGATAGCACACGCGACGCTGTCGCAAGCGCGCGATCTTCGGATCCCGAGCGTCCGACAAGTGGTCTTCCGTCAACCGTCCCGTTCGCCCCCCGGCACCACCCGAAATCGGAATGTCGAGCTTCCTCGACGCGCGATTCCTTGCCCAGAGAACTCGCCGGAGAGTCACCCAGCCGTCGGGGCATGGCGCACGGACTTGTCCGTCGTCTCCCTCCATCGCGCCGTGAATCTCGCCGTCCATCGCGACGACTGTGGCCCGTCTGAGCGTCACCTCTTCTGCCACGAACTCTCGCTGGACCACTACACGCGAGTCCCCCCTTCCATCCCGTTCTGCGGTCGCTGCCTCGTTCTCAGCGCCGGTTCCGAGAGAGCGCGGTGCGGCTCCTCAGCGTCACCGTGCTAGTTCGACTCGATCCTCTGATCCTCATCCGCGGGGAGCGCCCGTCCCTGGCAGATCGCCCACACGTTGCCGATCCGCCACCTCACGCCCTCGTCCACCTGTTCGTCGCAGTCGTTATCAATGCCGTCACAGACCTCACGAGTCGGCTGGTCTGGCACGCAGGCCTGCGGAACGCCGTCGACGCATGTCGTCACCGTGCGCTCGCAAGCTCCGATCCCGCAGGTCGTCTGACCGCCATGGATCGGAGCGTGCTGACACCCAGACGGTGGATCGCAGGAGTCCTCCGTGCACGCGTTCCCGTCATCGCACAGGGTGTTCGCGCCGTCGTCGACGACGCCGTTGCAGTCGTCGTCGGTGCCGTTGCAGATCTCGGCGGCACCTCCCCAAACGATCATCTCCGTGCCGGTCCACACGGGGCCGTAAAGAGTGCGAACGACGGGGGCATCCAAGGTCGTCGTGAATGGTTGCGCAGGACGCGGTGTTCTTCTCTGAGGTAGTCGATCGCAGCCTGTTGATGGCAGTTGATCCGGCCGGCCAGAGCCGCGTGCAGAACCTGCCAGGGTTGAAGGATGCCCGCCACGAGTGGAGCCTCGTTGACCGCTTGTGGAGTTCACAGCTCCTTCCGGCGTCGGTAAAGCGCTAGACCTGGCGGCAGGCAAGAGGTCGATCGAGTTCTTGGACCACACGCGCTCGACGGAGTTCGACGACGGGCAGGTGCTTGCGACCTGCGCGGAAGCTGACATCGAGGTTGAGCTGGACTCCGACACATCCGCCAATCAACGTGTTCGGCCGGGCCATCCCTTGGGAAGAGAGAGGTTTCGACGGACCCCAGCATCCCGCATGATCCTGCTCCCGGGGGATCCTCGGGGGAATGTAGAGAAAGGATAAGCGCCTGAAACGGAGCCAGCCATGTGCCGTGAGGAGGACCTACAGAATCGCCAGCGCCTAACACCGGATTACGAGCGCTCACTGTGGAGGAAGACCACGAAGTCGCGCAGGGGGAGCGCTGAAACCTGCGAACGAACCCCATGGGTCGTGTTACCCTTCTCCTGCGGCTGGCTCGGTGGCCCCGTGAGAAGGAGGTTTCGATATGCTCAGGAGACATGCTGGTCTGCTCATTGGCGTGGCTGTGCTGGCCTGGTCGGCGGCAGTCCTGGCGGCGGACAAGCCGACGCCCAAGCCGCAGACCACATGCCCGGTGACCGGGAAGGCCATCGACCCGAAGTCCAGCCCACACGTGGACTGGCAGGGACAGCGAATCTACTTCGCTGACACGGCGGCCGAGGACGCCTTCCGAAAAGACCCGGAGAACGTCTTCGCGAAGATCGCCGCGGAAAGCGTGGCCCTGGAGAATATTCAGACGAGCTGTCCCGTAAGCGGCGAGAGCCTCGAGGGCGGCGACATGGGCCCGCCGGTTGCGGTCAGCTACAAGGGCCGCACGATCATGTTCTGCTGCAGGATGTGCTCGCCCAAGTTCGAGAAGGACCCTGTCAAGTATCTCGCCAAGCTCCCCGGGGAGCAGCCCAAGGCCGACTAACGGCTTGAGGGAGGCACGCGCCGCCTGCGACCCTCCTCCCTCCGACAGTCTGGAGCGAAAACGCGGTTCGATCGTCCTATTCGATCGTGGAGATCTCCTGCAGGCCGATCGTCGCCTCCGCTGCGTGATCTGTCATCCGCCCCTCCTCGATTTCGGACCATTCGGGTCGCCAGTCCAGGATGGACAGTCATCAAGGAAGGGCGTACTTCGGACGCAACCCGGGAGGGGGCACACCATGTATGTCCAGACGACTCCTTGGAACCGCCGTTGCGGTTGCTGCCGCTCTGGCGATCTTGTCTCCCGTCCACTGCGCAAGCGAACCCGCCTTCGAGGATCACAGCCTACGAAGGCGCTACCTGGTTGCGACGAAGCCGGTGTTCCCACGAGGCAAGATGAGGTTCTTGAAGCTGGCCGTTCTTCTCGCATTGCCGGTCTCTGTGGGCCGCTTCGAGTCCCACCAATCTGGCACGACCAGGTGCTTCCATCGGGGACCACGATCAGAGTGACGTCGTTCAATCTCGTCTGGGGCATTGAACGCGGTGAGCGAGATGCCCGTCAGGATTGTCTCGCCCTGAGGTTCGTCTCGGCCGATCCGAGGGGCGACCCGGCCGCGCAAGAGCTGGAAGCCTGGGAACCCTTCGAGTTGATTCGCGCCGTCACGGAACTGTGGGGGTTCAAGTCGGCTTCCATCGTGGCCCTCCCGTCGGTCGAGTGGAAAGGCTGTTACGAAGTCTTCAACTTCACGCGCGGCCCGGATGGACAGTCGTGGATGGCGCGGGTCGCCGACCAGGTCTTCGGCACGAAAGGAGTCTCGTCCGCTTCGAAAGACGCGTTGCAGCGGAGACCCCGCGCGCGCCGAGGGTGACCGTGGAGACTGAATCGTCCCGGCGATTCTTCACGCCGGATGTCGGCGCATGGACGGCGTGAACGAGTCCGAGAAGAGGGTGAAGGGCGTCAGCGAACGTGGCGAACGAGAAAAGAGGGGTGCCGGGTCGGACCTGCGCGGTAACGCACTGCAGTGAATGCGGTTGCAGTCCGGCTGTCACCCCGGCGCGTCGGTTCGAAACGCGGACGAAGCTTGGAGCGACGCCAACACCAAACGAATACCCGACCGATAGAATCCGACCGGCGAGGAGAAGCACCAGATGGGCTCTCTCTGGCGCCTGGACGTCCGGCCGTGATAGCGCCCTTCATGCTCCTGCCGGGAATCCGCTAGACTTGTGGGCTGGCAAGAGGTCGATCGAGCTCTTGGTTTGACTGGTGAACGTCCGGGGTTTTTCATGTTACGCCAGACCTTCATCCATGCGCGGGGCGTCGGCCCGACGACCGAACGACGACTGTGGATCGGGGGGGTGCACTCGTGGGAGGTGTTCCTGGAAAGGATCTCCTCGGGCGGCCTTCCTGATCGCAGGCTCTTGGGCATCGTGCCAGTGGTTCGCGACTCCGAGAAGGCACTTGCGGCCGGTCGTATCGAGTTCTTCAGCGAGGCCCTACCCAGCAGTGACCAGTGGCGGCTCTACCCCGACTTCGTCGAGCGAGCCGCGTTCGTCGATATCGAGACAACGGGTCTGACGGCGGGCTGGGACAAGATCACCGTGATTGGTCTGTTCGATGGTGACCGGTTCCGAGCTTTCGTGCGTGGACGGAACCTCGATCGGTTTCCAGACGTCGCCGCACAGTACGCCTTACTGGTGACATACAACGGGGCGACCTTCGACCTGCCTTTTCTTCGATCAGAGTTCCCGCGGCTTCGTGTGCGTGCACATCTGGACCTACGCTACCCGTTGAAGCGCCTGGGGTACTCGGGGGGACTGAAGGAAGTGGAACGCGAAGTCGGAATCAGACGTCCCGCGGGTCTGCGGGACTTGGATGGCTTTGATGCGGTGCGTCTGTGGCACGAGTACGAGCGCGGTCGACGCAACGCGCTCGAAACACTGCTCGAATACACCCGCCTGGACGTCGAGAACTTGGTTCCCCTGGCGAATCGGGTTTCGCGCGAAATGCCACGGACGATCGGCGCGCCCGTCATCGGTCAGGCAAGGGGGTGCCCCGTGGGGGACGTGCGGCCCCGCGTCCCAGATTGCGGCGACTGCTGAGGGTTTCTTGCCGCGTTCAAGCCCGCCCCGCTCAACACGGCAGGCTGCGCTGAGGAGAAGGTCATGGTCGAGATCGCGATCGAAGGCGAGAGGGCTGTATTCGAAGTGCGAGGGCAAGACAAGCTGTGGTCACTGCGGACTCGCCTCGAGATGCCCCTCGCGCACATCAAGGGCGCTCATGCTGATTCACAACCAGCCATGGGATGGTTTCAAGGCCTCAAGTTGGCGGGTACGGACCTCCCGAATCTCTTCCGGGCGGGGACCTTCTATCAGGACGGGGGACTCGTGTTCTGGGACGTACGTCACCCAGAGAAGACCATCGTCGTCGAGCTCACACACGAGACCTATCGGAAACTGGTGATCGAGGTTGCCGATCCAGATGAAGCAGTGTCTCTCATCAACAATGCCCGCCGAGCGTCATGAGGTTGTCCAGAACCGAAGGTAGCGTTCAGCAGGGTAGGCCTCGCACTCGCTTCGCCATCTCCGCGTCGCCCCTTGGCGATCTCGGCACGGATGCGGCTGCGGACCCGGGCTGTTCCGTCCGGCGCGAACCCGTCGCCACCGTTGACGCCGACGATCTCCGCGAGCCTCAAGCCGGTTCCGAGCCAGGGAGAAGATGACGTGGTCTCACACGTCCTCTGGGTAGGACGCAGTGGACCCCAGCGCGACGGCCGCTTGCGGATTTCGGCGCAGAAGTGCGCCTCTTTCCATGTTGGCACGCGCCTAGCTCTGTGCGCCCGACGAAAGGAGCAACCATGCTGACCAAACGTTCGCGAGTCGTGCGCTGCGCGATGGTTCTCGGTTCTCTCGCCGCCGCCCTGGTCCTCGTTCCTCCTGCCTCTGCAGGCGTGCGCGTCGGCTTCAGTTTCAACATCGCATTGCCGCCCGGCGTGATGGTGAGCGTTGGGAACTACGAGCCCTTCTATGTCGGCCGCGCGTTCTACCAGCCGCTCGGCGTGTGGCGGCCCGTCTACTCCTTCCCGGTCATGACACCATACGGGTTGGTGTACGAGCCGTACATCTATGACGGCGCGCGGGTGGTGTGCCACGACTTCATCCCGGGACCGGAGGCGGGATACGGCGCGTTCATCATCGAAGGCCGCGGACACTACGATCCGAAATGGTACCGTCCGCCCCATGGTTACGCCCGTGGTTCCTACTACCAGAATCGCGGGTGGAGTGAACACGGCCACGGGTGGGACGAGGGTCGGGCCTACAGTTGGAATCACGACTCGCACGGCGACCGCACACAAGGTCGAGGCCACGGACATCAGGGCAAGAACCGCAAACACGATCACCGGTAACTGAGCGACAGATGGCAGGCGGCCACGGGCAAGAGTCCGTGGCCGTTTGTATTCCTGGGGGCCAGCGCAGCCGCATCCGGTACCAGTCGAGCGACGCCGAAATGTTCGGATGGCTCCCGAGCGCGCGGCAAGGTCCGCCGGGTCACCGGCGGGGCCCATCCGGGAGTAGGATGCTGTCCGACCGCCCGCTTCGCGCCGGCGGGAATACGTGGCTTGGCCGCCGCGCAGCGTTCCGTGCACGCCAACAGAGCAGCCCGTGGCCTTGGGACGTGTGCTCATGTCGATCCGTCTCGCCTTCGCAGAATGCGTCGCGCTGGTGACGATCCTCGCGCTCGGAGTGCTGCCGTCCGCCGCCGCAGCGCAATCGGCGGCGAAAGGCGCCGAAGCTGCGGGCGCGAGCGTACTTCTCCTTCCGCAACGGGTCTTCGACGCCACGAGCGGCACCACGCACGAGGGCTGGGCCGTGCTCGTGACCGGCAGCACGATCGCGGCGACAGGGCCCATGGCCGAGGTCAAGGCGCCCGCCGGCGCGCGCACGATCCAGATGCCGAACATGACGCTGCTGCCGGGACTCATCGACGCGCACTCGCACATCTTCCTCCATCCCTACAGCGAGACGCTGTGGAACGACCAGGTGCTGAAGGAGCCGCTGGCGTACCGGGTCATCGCGGCAGTCCTGCATTCGGAACGGACGCTGATGGCCGGCTTCACGACGCTGCGTGATCTGGGGACGGAGGGGGCGGGGTACGCCGACCTGTCCGTGCAGCGCGCGATCGCCGAGGGGCGCATCCCGGGGCCGCGGCTGTTCATGGCCACGCGCGCCATCGTGGCGACAGGCAGCTACGGTCCGGGCCCCCTCGGCTTCGCACCGGAGTTCGAGCCGCCCAAGGGGGCGCAGGAAGCCAGCGGAGTTCCTCAGATCCTGCAGGCAGCGCGGGAGCAGGTCAGTCATGGCGCGAACTGGGTGAAAGTCTGCGTCGACTTCGGGCGCGGACCGCAGGGGACCGTCGTGCCGACCTTCTCTGCCGAAGAGCTGAGGGCGTTGGTGGACGAAGCGCACAGCTCCGGACGTCCCGTCGCGGCGCACGCCACCACGCCCGAGGGCATGCGGCGCGCCGCCCTGGCCGGCGTCGAGACCATCGAGCACGGCGAGGGCGGGACCGAAGACGTGGTTAAGCTCATGGCCGAGCGCCACGTGGCGTTCCTTCCTGCGCGCGCCGCTTCCGAGGCGTACGCCGAGTACTTCCGGGGATACTCGCGCGGGTCGGAGCCGCTGCCAGCCGACCTCCGGCAGGCGCTCAACGCCTTCAAGCTCGCGCTCGAGAACGGCGTCGTCATCGGCTGCGGCAGCGCCGTCGGCGTGTTCACTCACGGCGACAACTATCGCGAACTGGACTGGATGGTGAAGGGCGGGATGACGCCGGCCCAGGCGCTCGCCGCGGCGACCGTCGTGAACGCCCGGTTGCTGGGTCAGGCCGAGCGGCTGGGGCAGATCAAGCCAGGTTTCCTCGCCGACCTGATCGCGGTGCCCGGCGATCCGACGCGCGACATTCTAACCGTCGAGGGCGTCCGATTCGTGATGAAGGACGGGCGGGCCCTTAAGCAGCCCTGAAGCGCGCCAGCGAATGTGGCGATCGAGAACGCAGCGGCGTCGAATCGGATCCGCGGCGAGTGGGCCGGTTGGCGGAAGGCCTTTACACCGCCATGAGTCAGCAGAATGCGGAACGCGTCCGTGTGCTTGGCCGATCCGGTCCGCGACGTCTTCCATGGCGATCCCGCCCGGCGGCGACGAGTCTCCGGCGCCAAGCAAGGGTGGTTTCCCCCGATAACCGGCGGGCGACGTCCTTCAGAGCCTTCCTGTCGAGCGCCTTACCCGCGGCCGCCAGCTGGCGGCGTTGGTCATCGGTGAGTCGGAGTCGTCGTGTCCCGAGATGATCGTGTAGAATACGGCCTTCTTCCCCTGGACTTGGCGGCTGGCAAGAGATCCATCGGGTTCGTGGACTCTACGCGACCCATTGGATCCGATCCTGACGATGGAGGTGTTCCATGGCAGTGACCCCTTCAACGATGCTCGATCTCGGCACGCAAGCACCCGACTTCACCCTGCGCGACACGGAAGGGGAGATGATCGCCTTGTCCGACTTCGAGAACGCGAAGGCATTGCTGGTGATGTTCATCTGCAACCACTGTCCCTACGTCAAGCACGTGCAGCAAGAGCTGGCCCGGCTCTGCAAGGAGTACGAAGAGCGCGGCGTCGCGGTCGTCGGGATCAACAGCAACAACGTGGCCAGCTACCCGGAAGACGCGCCCGACAAGATGAAGCTCGAGAAGGAGCGCGTGGGCTACACGTTCCCTTACCTGTACGACGAGAGCCAGGGGGTGGCGAAGAACTACCGGGCGGCCTGCACGCCCGACTTCTTCGTTTTTGACGAGAGTCGCAAGCTCGTCTACAGGGGCCAAATGGACGGTAGCCGGCCCGGCAATGGCATTCCCGTGACCGGCAAGGACCTCCGGGCGGCCCTGGACGCCGTGCTGGAAGACAGGCAGGTCTCGCAGGACCAGAAGCCGAGCATCGGCTGCAACATCAAGTGGAAGGCAGGAAACGAGCCGTACTAGCCCTCCCGTCTCGAGACCCCGGCACGGCAGACGGCGTCCTCGATCAGCAGGGCAGATTCCGGACCCGTTGCGCCAGGAAGAGGTCCGTGGACATCCCGTAGACCGTCGTCACTGCCGAGTGGCGAAGGCTGTGGAACGAGTAGAGCCTGTCGAACCCCGTCCTCCTCTGCCACGTCCGCCAGACGTGCTGGACGCGGCGATTGAAGATCCATCGGCGGGACTGGTTCGCGAACAGCGGGCGCCCGGGTGGAGTCCTCGCCGCACTCCAACGGTGCCACGCAGGTTCTTGGCGGTGGCACGGAGGATCAGGCGCTTCTCGTCGTCGGTCAGGGCAGGGGAGCTAGGCCATGGGGCGTGAGGTAGTGCATCCCGAATGGTCCCGGAACTCGCCCGATCCACCGGGGCGGCGACAGGAGAGCCTGGAGCGCCGCTTTCCCGGTGTTGGGTGCTGTTCGGATTCTGCGCCAGGCGGTCGGTACGTGCTGGATACAGTGGGCGGGTGTCACCGAACCCGGACGAGTGGCTGCCGGATACGCTCGCCGGGAAGTTACTTCGCCGCGGCGGGCAAGTGAAACGCCACGATGCGGTTGTCCGCGAATGTCGGGAAGATCACCAGTCCCTCGGCCAGAGCAAAGTCGGCGACCGACCAGCCGAGTACGCTCGTGTCGAGGAGCTTGCTCACCCGGCCATCGGCGGCGACCCGGAACAGCCGTCCCTCGTTGTGCGAGACAAGGTACTGTCCACCCCCGAGAGCCGCCAGACCGTCGATGATCCCCGCACCGAGATTGACCAGTGGCCTGATCTCCCTCGTCGCCAGGTCGATCGACCTGAGATATCCGTCCCCGTTGGTCCCGACCACGAGCCTGGACCCATCGACGACGATCCCGTTGGGGCGGGCGATCCGCGCGTCCTGGAGCCACGCTTCCACGGTGCCGGCACTCCACTTGAAGATCGTGGCCCTGAGCGAGTCGCTGACGTAGAGCGTCCCATCCGGCGCCGCGGCGATGTCGTTGGGCAGCTTGGCGTCGGGGATCGGATAGCGGGCGGTGATCCTGGCGAGGACGAGGTCGATCTCGGCGATCGACTGGCGTTCGACGGCGAAGAGCTTGTCGCCGACCACCGCGAGACCGCTGGGATTCTTCAGGCCGGTCACCCAGCGCAGATTCTGGATCTGGCCGTTGAGGCGGAGCCTGGCAATGGCCTGCTGCCCTTCCGCCGCGCTCGGATGGGCCGGGTCGTAGTTCGAGACGTACAGACACTTGCGGACCGGATCGTAGGCCGCCGATTCGGGAACGGAGAAGGCCCTGGGAGTCTCCCAGGACTTCGTAACACCCTCGGCGGTGAAGAGCGCGCTGCCGTCGCGCAGCATGAAACCCCATCCGCCGGAGACCTCGGCCAGCGCCAGCACGATTTCGTTCGCACCCTTGTGGAGCGGCAGGAAGACGGAGTCGAACCAGCCGACGATTCCCAGGAAGGATGAATCGCGGCCCTGGTACTGGCTGTTGCCGGAGAAGACCGGTTGGCCGTTGAGGAAGACGGTCACCGCGTCGCTGTAGCCCAGGTCGAATTTGCGGAGCTCTTCGCGCTGCGCGGTGACGACCGACCTGGCGAATACCGCGTCGGGGCTGCCGCTGCGCGGGAAGAGCCGGGAAATGTCGACCAGACCGGAAGGCTCGCTGGAAAGCTCGGCCCAGGCGAGATCGCCAAGGCCCTGGGCGTCGGGCAATCTCTCGATGTCCACCCGGTCCAGCGGGATCGATTGCGAGATCTGCCAATCGCGGACGATCCCGGGCACTTCGTCCACCGGCGGCGGCGGGTCGAAGGCGAGGCCGCCGTCGGCGCGGTAGGAGAAATTCGAGAAGAAGGCCGTCCCGTCCGCCGGTCCCATCACGCCCAGCCGGCCTTTGCTCCGGCCGTGCTTCAGGTAAGGGACGGTCAACGCCGGCTGGGAGGCGGCGCCGACGAAGAAGCGGGCCTGGCTTCCCGAGACTTCGAGCTTGACGTGGATCCACTGGTTGACCGGAATCACCGCCGGTGCCGTGGCCCCTGGCCCGTTGTGCAGCTGCCAGGAATCGACCCCGTTGAAGGCCGCGACGTACTGCAGGACGTCACCGTACAGGGCCGAGCGATGAGGCCGGATGTAGACACGCTCCCAGTTGCCGCCGGGCCGGGCACGGAACGTCACCCCGGGATAGGACCGCACACGGTCGGTGGAGACGGCCACGTCGAACTCGATCACCCCGTCCTCGAATTCGACGTCCTTCAGCGTCGCCGTGCCGAGGAACGCCGTGCGACCGAGGAATTCGGCCACCCTTCCCTCGGCGACAACCCAGCGGTCCGAGCCAAAATCGATGACCCGCTGCTGCGCCAATGCGGGAAGCGACGCCACCCAAGTCATGGCCAGTCCCAGCATCAGCCGCAGAGCCAACTGCCGGATTCTCATCGCACACTCCCTCGACCGTGCGTGGTCCAAGAAATGGCGGGTGCCGCCAACTGAGGGGAGCGCTCGTCAGCTTCGGCCACCCGCCCTCGATTCCGGATCATTCCAGTCACAATCCCAAGACTGACGGGGATTCCACTCCGACTCGAGCGTCAGCAAGATGTTCGCGCAATTGGGTGGAACGACCCTGCGAAGTAGGACCATCGATGTATTTCCAATGGCATCGAGAATGTCCATGCGCTGCGCTCGCCCTTTCCGGATTGTCCGGCCGGAAATCACGCCTTCCGGTCAACACTACGGCTGACCTCCGCTTGCGTCGCGGCAGGTCCCGCCGCGGGAAAGCCTACTCCTCATTTCGTCGGTGTGGGCGGGGACAGAGCGACGATCGGCGTCGCCTGCGCCGTCGGGGTCCGGCAAAGCGAACCACCAGGCTCGGGAGCGCCGCGCGCGCAGACCTAAACATCGCGTCATGGAACGCTCGCGGGTGCCTCCACCTTGCCGGTCTTCGGATCTTGCCGGGGCGATCGCATCAGAGCAGGAATGGAACGACCCGTTTCGTTCTCGCTGCGTACGTGGCGTAGTCTGGATAGCGTTTCACGAGGAGACGCTCCTCCGCCGCGATTCGCACCGCGACCATGGCCGTCGCGAGTACGGCTAAAGCTGCGTTCAAGACGGCCGCATGGGAAATCGTCCCAGCCCAAACGAAGTAGAGGATCGCCGCGTAGATGGGGTGTCGAATGAGATGGTAGGGACCGTTCGTGACCACCCCACCGGCAGTGGGATTCGCTGCCGCGTGGAAGCTCCGTCCGCCCAGGGTCAGCCGGGCCCAGAGCATGAGCAGTCCGGCGAGGACCTGCACGGCAATCGGAACGGCACCGGTGGCAAACAGAGCGTGCCGCGCCAAGAGAGTCGCGATCGCGCCGACAAGCACTGCTGTCGCGCCGAGAGATGCCCGTTCGAGGTTCACGGCGCACTCCGAGCCGGTCGATGGGGACCGCCGTGGGAACGCGTCACGGCCCGCACCTCGGGCGGAGGCTACGGACACGGATTCGCGTTCGGCCTCTCGGGTCCCGCGGTGGCGAGGGCGCCCTCCTACTTCAGGGTTGCTTTCAGGTTGTCGAGCCCCGTCCTGAAAAATCCCGAGATGGCTGTCCTCGCGTCGGCGTCGCCCGTACCGTCCTTGGCCTTGAAGGTCGAATACCACGTCACCATCGATCCGCCGTCCTTGCCTGGTCCGACCCCGATGATGGACACGCAGTTCGTCACGGGCAACGACGAGGTGATGATCTTGTACTTGTAAGTCCTTCCCCCGTCGTCGTAGGCGAGCAACTCCTCGGTGAGCTTGGTGCCGTCCTTGGTGGTCAGCACGCGCACCGTGCCCTCGACGTTCCCTTTGCCCTGGATGATCTCGGTGCCCGCAATGGCGGGGTGCCAGTCATGCAGGCCGTTGAAGTCCCTGATCGCCTTCCAGGCCCTGGCTCGGGACACAGGCAGCTCGACGCTCTCGGTCACATGGAGCGTCGCTTGCGTGGCAGGGGGGACGGGATCCGGCCCGTCGGCTCCTCGCGCTGACCCGGCGACCAGCGGCGAGAACGAGAAAAGGAGCCCCACGAAAACGCGAATCGTCCCGTTCAGGCGCTTCCCCGATAGGCCGCCGTACCCCCTGACATGGACCGCGCTTGACTCGGCACATCGCATCGCTTCTCCTTGGGCCGCGCTCGACAACACCGCGGGTCGAACGCCACGAAAACCAATGGGCCGGGACGATCCGGTGAAACCGCCAGCTTGGCCGCGATCGATGGATGGCGGGACGCTGGTTCGCTTGACAGTACACCCCAAGGAGCGAAACACGCAAGCCTCGAACCGGAAGTGGCTGGTCAGCCGCGGAGCGTCCTGTCACTCACGCAGAGGTTTGCGAAGACGGGCCTAAGCGGCGTCCCTGTCGTCGTAGCGAAACATGGCGCCCAGCGAACTCGCGCCGTAGGCCCCGACATCGATCTCGGTTGTCCCCATCGGATCCCGGATCCGGCGTATATTGTCGAGCGAACGCAAGGGGGGATCGAATGATCGGAAACTCAAAGCTCGTCGTGGTCTTCCTGCTGGTGTGCGCCGCCTTCGGGTCCCTTCGGGCCGCCGAAGGGGACCTCCCCTCGAATCTCCATTGGTGGGTCGTCCAGCATACCGAGAACGGCCAGAAGGCCGACTTCTTCATTGTTCTCAAAGAGCAGGCGGACGTCTCCCACGCCCGCGAGCTGGCCGAGAAAGCGGACAAGGGGAGCTACGTGTTCTCCGCCCTGACCCGGACCGCCGATGCGACGCAGGCCCCTCTGCGAAGCTGGCTGGATTCGGAGGGGGTGAGATACCGGCCGTTGTGGATCGTGAACGCCATTCTCGTTGAGGGTGGCGACCGCAAGCTGGCCCTCGAGGCCGCGCGCCGGCCGGATGTGGACCGCGTGGAAGGCAACCCGGTGATCCACAACGTCTTTCCGAAGCCGGGGAAGATCGACGACGTTGGCGACTCTCAGGCCTCGGCGGCGCCGCAGGCGGTGGAATGGAACATCGCGAAGGTGAATGCCCCGGGGGTTTGGGCTCTGGGGTTCCGAGGTGATGGGATCGTCGTGGGGGGGCAGGATACGGGGTACCGCTGGACACACACCGCATTGAAGAGCAGGTACCGGGGATGGAACGGCACCGCCGCCGACCACGACTACAACTGGCATGACTCGATTCACACGACGGGAAGCAGCTGCGGGGCCGATTCCCCCGTGCCCTGCGACGACTACGGCCACGGCACGCACACCATGGGAACCGTGCTTGGGGACGATGGGGCCTCGAACCAGGTCGGGATGGCTCCCCAGGCGAAGTGGATCGGGTGCCGCAACATGGACTCCGGCAACGGCACCCCCGCCACCTACCTGGAGTGCTTCCAGTTCTTCCTGGCTCCCACCAAGGTGGACGGCTCGAATCCCGACCCCACCAAGGCACCCGACGTGACCAACAATTCCTGGGGCTGTCCCACGTCCGAGGGCTGTTCGTGGGACACCCTGCAGATGGCGGTCAACAACCAGGAGGCCGCCGGTATCATGACGGTCGCCTCAGCGGGGAATTCGGGGTCCAGCTGCAACACCGTCACGGATCCCCCCGCCATCTACCTTTCGGCGTACACGGTGGGCTCCACGACGAGCTCGGATTCCATCTCGTTCTTCAGCAGCCGCGGGTATGCGACCGGGACCAATGCCATGAAGCCCAACATCGTGGCTCCGGGCTCCGGCGTGCGCTCGGCCTACAACTCCAGCGATACGGCCTACACCACGATGGACGGGACCAGCATGGCCGGTCCCCATGTGGCCGGGGCCGTCGCCCTCCTCTGGTCGGCGCGTTCCTGTTTTCTGAACCAGCAGGACGCCACGGAAACCGTCCTGAACGGAACGGCCCTCGACCTCCCCGGCATCGTGGAAAGCTGCGGCGGGAACTACACGACCGGTCCGAACAACACCTGGGGCAACGGACGCCTCGACATCCTGGCGGCGGTGAACGCCGGATGCCCTTGCACCACCCCGGGCACTCCCACCATCGGTTCGGCCACGATCCCCGGCGACAACCAGATCACCGTGAGCTGGACACCGGGGTCTCCGGCCGGGAGCACCTACAAGATCTACCGTTCCACGGGTGCCTGCCCCGGGGGGACGTTCAAGACGATAGGGTCCGGCCAGGCCTCCTCCCCCTGGACGGATGCCACCGTCAGCGGCGGGACCACGTATGCCTACAAGGTCGCGGCGGTGGATTCCACCGGCGGCTGTGAATCCGCACCGTCCGGCTGCGTCTCGGCGACGGCCACGGGCGCGTGCACACTGGCGCCCACCTTCGCGGGCCTGGCCTCCGTCACGAACCCCGCCCAGGAAACCTGCACGCTGAACCTGTCGTGGGCCGCGGCCACGGCCAACTGCTCGGGGCCGGTCCGGTACAGGATCTACCGCTCCGCGACGACGCCCGTCCAGCTCATCCCGGAGAACCTACTCGCCTCCGAAGTCGACGCAACCTCTTACTCCGACGGCTCGAATCTGGCGAGCGGGACGACCTATCACTACGTCGTGCGGTCCGTCGATCTCTCGAACGGCGTGGAGGATTCGAACAACGTGGAGGGGAGCGCCGCCCCCACGGGCGCCGTGTCGGCGCAGACCCTGAACGAGACGTTCGAGGGGCCAGGAGGCTTCGACCTGGCCGGATGGACCTACAGCATCCTGAGCGGGTCTCTGAACTGGGCGTGGTCGACCGCGCAGGCCGACACCCCCACCCACTCCTGGTACGCGCAGGACGGCAGCAGTGTCGGCGACAAGGTCCTGGTCAGCCCGGCCTTCGGGGTCCTGGCGAACACCACGGTCACATTCCGGCACCGGTATACCTTCGAGGGCACCTCGTCGTGCTACGACGGCGGAACCCTGGAGTACGCGCTCGGTCCTGGATTCGGCACCTGGACCGTGGCGCCGGACGCCTGGTTCGCGGCAAACGGCTTCAATGGCACGGTGAGCAGTTCCTACAGCAATCCGATTGCCGGCAAGCGCGCGTGGTGCTTCTCGCTCGCCAACTGGACGCAGGTGTCGCTCGGCTTGAGCACGCTGAGCGGGCAGTCCGTCAAGCTGCGCTGGCACGAAGGTGACGACACCAGCGTCGCGAGCACCGGCTGGTACGTCGATTCCGTGACGATCAGCGATGCCGGCACGGCCGCGGCCTGCACCACGGGCGCGGGATGCACCGTCCCCGGCGCGCCCTGCGACGACGGCAACGCGTGCACGCAGACCGACACATGTCAGAGCGGCGTATGTTCCGGCGTTCCGGTACCCGCGCCTTCGGAGGTGGACGACGGCGTTCGGGTCGACCGCGCCGGTCCGGGCGCGGTGGTCCGCTGGCGCGTCGCGAGTGGCGCCACGAGTTCGGATCTCCTGCGCGGCTCGCTCGGCGCGCTTCCGGTGGGGCCGGGCGGTGGCGACGAGACCTGCCTTGGCGACGACCTCGTGGTCGCCGACTTCACGGACTCCGACATGCCCCCTGCGCCTGCCGGCTTCTGGTACTTGGTCCGCGGCGCCAACGCGTGCGGCGGGAACGGCCCGTACGGATTCGAGGGGAGCCGAGGGGCGCCGGGTGCTGCGCGCGCGAGCACGACGTGTCCGTGAAGGCGTAGGGCGTATCGTCCAGAAGACGATCGGTGAAGTCCACTGGCCTGAGGGGATGAGCGCGGGCGTGTCCGGCGGCCCGGGGCGAAACACGCCGATGACCCGGCGACAGTGACAAGGAGCCGACACGCCTCCGGGCGCGTCGACGAGGCTCTCGGCGACGACGCATGCCGCCGACGCGCACGCGAGAAGGCGCCTCCAAATCGTGCTGCTTGACCGACCGCTGTCCATGCGCTATACCTACCGTACGGTATGAAACTACTTTCCGGTAGGTAGTTTGGAGGAAATGTCGTGGAAAAGCCCCTTTCACAGCGGCCGGCGCCGGACACAGCGGCACGTGAGCGCCTGGTCATGGCCGCCATCGGCCTCTTCACCCGCAAGGGATACGCCGCCACCTCGGTGCGGGAGATCGTCGAGGCCGCGAGGGTGACCAAGCCGGTCCTCTACTACCACTTCAAGAGCAAGGAAGGGATCTACCTCGAGACCCTCCGGGAGACGATGGAGGAATTCGAGGCGCTCCTCGAGACGCTCGCCCCGTCCGCCGAGCCCGCGGATTTCCAGGTCCAGCGATTCTGCGGCGAGGTCTTCGAGCTGTTTCTGAAGCGCATCGATGTCGTGCGTCTCGTCCACTCGATCATGTACGGACCGCCGCAGGGGGCACCGCCGTTCGACTTCCACGCCGCCCACGACCGGATGGTGGAGTCGATTCGCGGCCTGATCCGCCTCGGCGTTGCGCGACGGGAGTTCCGCGACGGGAACGAGGAGGGAATGACCCTCGCGGTGCTCGGCGCGTTCAACGTCGTCTACGAGCTGCGCATGATCCACCCCGAGCGGGGTGTCGGGCGGGATGCTCTCGATTGGGCACTGGACGTCGTCTTCCGCGGGATGAAGAGAGCGGAGATTCGGCAGGAACGACGATGAAAGAGGCAACGACACGGCTCGTGACGATCGCCCTCGCGCTCCTCGCCGCGGCTTGCTCCGGGAACAGGGATGCCGCGAAGGCGGAGAAGCCCGCCGTGGCCGTCGAGACCGCGACGGTCTCGCGCGCCGCTCTCACCGAGAGCGTCGGTGTGGTCGGTACTCTCGCGGCGAAGTTCAGCGCCGAGGTGAAGTCGGAGGTCACCGCCGTCGTCGCCGAGGTGTACGTGACCGAGTGGGTGCGGGTCCGGAAGGGGACGCTCCTTGCCCGGCTCGACACGCGCGAGGAGGAGGCGGACCGCGAGGGCCTCAAGGCCTCGGTGCTCCAGGCGGAGGTCGCCGAGACGCGCGCGCGGCGCGAGTACGAGCGCGCGGAGAAGCTCAAGGGCGCCGGCCTCCTCACCCAGCAGGCACTCGACGACGCCCGCTCCGTGCTCGAGGCGGCCGAGGCGACGACGCGAGCGGCCCGCGCCCAGCTCGCCGCCGGCGAGACCCGGGTGGACCGGGGCTTGATCCGCGCGCCGATGGACGGCGTGATCGCATACCGCGGGGTGAGCCCGGGGGACCGGGTCGAGAGCATGGGCGGGGGCACGATGTTCCGCATCGTGGACACGTCGGTGTTCGACCTGACCGTGACGGTTCCCTCGGGGGCGATCCAGAAGATCGCCGTCGGTCAGCCGCTCTCGTTCACGACGGACGCGCTCCCGGGGCGCTCCTTCGAAGGGAGGGTCGCGTTCATCAACCCCTCCGCGGAAGGGGCGAGCCGCGCGGTCAAGGTCGTGGCCGAGGTCGCGAACCGGGATGGCCTCCTCAAGTCCGGTCTCTTCTGCAAGGGGAAAGTCGTGACGGCCTCTCGCGACGAAGTCCTGCAGGTGCCCAAGGCGGCGCTCCTCGCCTGGGACGTCGCGAACGGAAAGGCCGACCTGTTCCGCGTCGAGAACGGCACGGCGCGCCGCGTCTCGATCCGCACCGGCATCGCGAACGACGATCACGTGGAGGTGCTCGAGGGGATTGGCGAGGGAGACACGGTTGCGACGCGGGGTGCCTTCAACCTCCGGGACGGTGACCGGGTCCGGACCGCCGGGCGCGAGGCCTGACCCGTGTTCCTCTCCAACCTCTCGATCAAACGCCCCGTCTTCGCCACGGTGCTGATGCTGGTCCTCGTGACGCTGGGGCTCTTCTCCTACCGGCGTCTCGCCGTGGACATGATGCCGGACATCGAGATCCCGATCGCCTCGATCCTGACGGAGTATCCAGGCGCCTCCCCCGAGGCCGTGGAGCGGGAGGTCTCGAGGAAGATCGAGGAAGCGGTCAACCCGATCGCCGGCGTGCGGCACGTCTACTCGACCTCCTACGAGGGGCTGTCGAACGTCATGGTGGAGTTCGAACTCGAGGTCCGGATCAACGAGGCCTCCCAGGAGGTGCGTTCCAAGATCAACGCGATCCGAAACGAGCTTCCAGCCGAGATCGAGGAACCGGTCATCCAGAAGCTCGACTTCGGGGCGTTCCCGATCCTCTCGCTCGCCGTGCGGTCCGACACCCTCTCGCCGCGCGACCTCACGACGCTCGCGGACCGCAAGGTCAAGCGCCGCCTCGAGAACATCGCGGGGGTGGGCAAGGCAAAGCTCGTCGGATCCTCGAAGCGCGAGGTCAACGTTCTGGTGGACCCGGTCCGCCTGGAGGCCTTGGGCATGGGGATCGACGAGGTCCTCGACGGCCTCAAGGCCGAGAATGTGAATACCCCCCTCGGCCGCATGAACCGTGCCGGGACCGAGATGCCCCTCCGGATCTCGGGAAAGCCGAAGGACGTGGCGGAGTTCCGATCGATGGTCATCGCCCAGCGCGCCGGGCACCCGGTGACGCTCGGCGAGGTGGCGGACGTCGTGGATGGCGTCGAGGAGGAGCGCTCCCTCGCCCTGATCGACGGAGTTCCGGCCGTCGCCCTCGACATCCTGAAGCAGTCGAAGGCGAATACGGTGGAGGTGTCCGACAGTGTGAAGGCGGAGGTCGACGAGCTCCGGGGCGAGCTGCCGAAGGGGGTCGAGATCGCCGTCGTGCGCGACGCGTCCTACTTCATTCGCGAGTCGCTCGCGGACGTCCAGACGACGCTGATCCTGGGCGGTCTCCTGACCGTCTTCATCGTCTTCTGCTTCCTCAACTCGTGGCGCTCGACGGTGATCACCGGTCTCACGCTCCCGATCTCCGTGATCAGCGCGTTCATCGCGATGTACTTCTTGGGGATGACGCTGAACGTGATGACCCTGATGGCTCTCTCGCTCGCGATTGGGCTCCTGATCGACGACGCGATCGTGGTGCGGGAGAACATCGTGCGCCACCTCGAGCGCGGGCAAGACCACTTCACGGCCGCCCGCGACGGTACCGCCGAGATCGGCCTGGCAGTCATGGCGACCTCGGCGTCGATCGTCGCCGTGTTCATTCCCGTGGCCTTCATGAAGGGGATCGTCGGCCGGTTCTTCTACCAGTTTGGCCTGACCGTCGCGTTCGCGGTCCTCGTGTCGCTCTTCGTTTCGTTCACTCTCGACCCGATGCTCTCCTCACGCTGGGTGGACCCGGACATCGCGCGCACGGGGAAGCGACGTTTCGTCGCGCGGATCCTGGACGGTTTCAACCGCTGGTTCGACCGGACGGCGGACGGCTACAAGGTGGTGATCGGATGGGCGCTCGACCACCGCAAGACGGTCTTCGCTGTTGCCTTCGCGGCGTTTGTCGCCGGAATCGCCATGTTCGGAGCGCTCCAGAGCGAGTTCATGCCCGCATTCGACCACGGGGAGTTCGTGGTCCGCTTCAAGACTGCGCCCGACGCGTCGATCGAGGAGACGAAAGGGCGGATCCTGGAGGTCCTGCAGGGCGTCCGGGACTTTCCCGAGGTCGAGGCTACCTACGCGACGATCGGCGCCCGCGACTCGGATACCGTGCGCGACGCGATGGTCTACGTCAAGCTGAAGGAACGGTCGGAACGCGAGCGGAACCAGTACCAGATCATGACGGCCATGCGGGCGCGGCTCCGGGAGATCCCCGGGCTGATCCTCTCGATCGAGGAGGATCCCGACCAGATGCAGAAGCCGTTCATGCTGGTGGTCCGCGGCGAGGAGATTGCGCTGCTCAAGAAGTACTCGGCTGCGCTCAAGGAGGATCTGTACCGGGTTCCGGGGATCGTGGACCTCGACGTCACGATGGAGCAGGACCTTCCCGAATACCAGCTCCGGGTGGATCGGGCCAAGGCTTCGACGCTCGGCCTCGGGACGATGCCCCTCGCCACCACGATCGGCGCGCTCGTCGGCGGCCGCGTGGTCACCACCTACGAGGACGAGGAGGGCGAGGCGGTGGACGTGCGGGTTCGCCTGCCGGAGCATCTTCGCGAGGACATCCGCAACGTCGAGAACCTGAAGCTCGCCGTCCCGGTCCCCGGCGACTTGCCGGCGCTCGTGAGCGTGGGAGACCTCGTCACGGCGGAACGGACCGTGTCGCCGTCGGAGATCGCCCGGCAGGACCTCGCGCGCCAGGTCGTCGTGAGCGCGAATCTCGACGGGCTCCCGCTCGGGACTGCAGGTCAGAAGGCGATGGAAGCCGCGTCGCGCATGGACCTCGTCCCCGGCTACACCGTGGCGATGGCGGGCGACACGGAGATCATGGTGGAGTCGTTCGGCTACCTCGGCGAGGCGCTGCTTCTCGCGATCGTCTTCGTGTACCTCATCCTCGCGGCCCAGTTCGAGTCGTTCATCGATCCTCTCGCGATCATGCTCTCGCTTCCGCTGTCGATCGTGGGAATGGCGGGGATGTTGCTCGCCACGGGGGACACCGTGAACATCATGTCCCTCATCGGGCTCATCCTGCTCATGGGCCTCGTGACCAAGAACGCCATCCTGCTGATCGACTTCACCAAGGTCCTGAGGAAACGCGGCGTCGAGCGGCGGGAGGCGATCGTCAGCGCCGGCCGCACGAGGCTCCGTCCGATTCTGATGACGACCCTCGCGATGATCTTCGGGATGATGCCACTCGCGCTCGCGCTCGGACAGGGAGCCGAGATGCGCGCGCCGATGGCGCGGGCGGTCGCGGGAGGGCTCGTGACCTCGACCCTGCTCACGCTGCTCGTGGTGCCGGTGTTCTACACGATCCTCGAGGACTTCAGTGACTGGGTCCACCGAAAGTGGGCGGGAGAACCGAAGGAGGTCGGACGATGAGCGCGCGCAGCTGGAGCTTGCTTTCGGCGCTCTGCGCGGCTCTCGTTGCGGCACCATGCCGCGCCACGGGAGCCGAGGTCCTCACGCTGGAGCGGGCGCTCTCGATCGCCGAGGAGCAGAACCGGGACATTCAGAAGTCCGAGGAATACCAGAACTGGATCCGGGGACGTTACGAGGAGGAACGGGCGCAGGCGCTTCCGCAGGTCACGCTGGGGGCGTCGTACCGCCGCGAGTACGACGAGACGTACGCTCTGTTCACCGGCGGCCTCTTCCCGAAGAGCCAGGACACCACGACCTACGAGATCGGGTTGAAACAGACGCTGTTCCACTGGGGCAGGGTCGCCGCCGCGATTCGCGGTGCGAGCATCGGGGTCGACATCGGGAAAGAGCAGCTCCGATTCTACCGGCAAGGCGCGAGGCGAGGCGTGAGCGAGGCATTTCACGACGTCGTCCTCGCCGAGGAGCTCCTCGCGATCTCGACCGAGAACCTCAAGCAGAAGGAGCGTCACCTCGAGGAGGCGAGGAAGAAGTTCGACATCGGCACCGTCACCGACTACGACGTGCTCGCGGCGGAAGTGGACACGGCGAACGCGAGGCCCGCCGTGATCCGCGCGGAGAACGGGATCCGCACCGCGAAGAAGCGCCTCCTGTTCCACCTCGGGCGCGAGGAAGGCGAGATCGAGATCGAGGGCACCCTGGAGGCCGCGGAGGAGGAATTGCCGGACTACGCCGACGCGGTGCGGGATGCCCTCGCCCGGCGGCCGGAGCTGACCCAACAGCGCCTCCTGATCCAGGGCTACGAGCAGGTCCTGACGATCGAGCGAGCGGGGCTGAGGCCGCGCCTCGATCTCGCCGCGGCCTACGCCGAGAAGTCCCTTGCCGCGGAGGGCCTCGAGATCCGCCCCGCAACGTGGAGCGCCGCGCTCGTCCTGATCTTCCCGGTCTTCGACGGCTTCCGCACCCAGGGGAAAGTGCGTCAGGCGCGGAGCGATCTGGACGCGGCCCGGATCGAGGAAGCGAAGCTCCGGGACGCCGTGACGCTCCAGGTGCGCACCGCGCTCGATGCCGCGCGCGAGGCCGCCGAGATCCTGAAAGCCCTGCAGGGGACCGTGCAGCAGGCCGAACGGCTGCTCGACATGGCCGAGAAGGGGTTCGAGTTCGGCGTCAAGACGCGCCTCGACGTGGACGACGCCCAGCTCAACCTGATCCAGGCGCGGGCCAACCGGGCGCGCGCGCAACGCGACTACGTCGTGGCCTTGACCGATCTCGAGTGGGTCCGGGGCGTGATCGGAGAGACGATCGCGACCGGGAGAGACGCGGGGGGACGCGGATACGCATCCGCCAGATAGTCCTGACTCTCGTCCGAACAAGCGCTCCGGGCGGACCGAACGGCGGGGTGGTCTAGCTCGTCTTGGCGCTCACGGGCACGGCCGGTGCGTTGTAGGAGGGCGCGGCGCTGCCAGCAAGCTTGCTTGCCGCGGAGCCCACGGCCTGGACTGCCGAGCCCGACCTGGAGTCCATATCGATGCTGCCCTTGAACTGGGCGCCGTCGGCCAGGACGACCCGCGGGGCGCGGACGTTGCCAAGTACGGTTCCGGTCGCCGCGACCTGCACGGTGTCATCCGCGCTGATGTCGCCCCTCACCTGGCCGCCCACAACGACGGACTTGGCCTGGATCTCGGCCATCACGAGGCCGCTCTGCCCGATCGTCACGCTGTAGCCGGTCAGGGTGATCTTCCCTTCCACCTTGCCTTCGATGGTGAGATCCTCGTTCCCGCTCAGCTCGCCCTTGATGTGAAGGGATTTGCCAATATTCGCGACGTTGGTCATCTGTGTTCTCTCCCTGGTCTCTCCTGGAAATGAGTGTACGGCAGCCTGCGAGCTCGAAGCGGTGCCCGGCGAAGTCGGGCGCGTAGGTTCCGGATCTGGCCTCGTTCCCAACCAAGCCATGCTGTGCCGCCTTCTCAAGTCTCGAACGTCCGGAGGGGCGCGCTACCGGGCGCCCCGAGTCGTTCGCTGTGTCACTCGACTGGCAGGGGAGAAGCTAGGTCCTGGCGGCCCTTGAGGCAAGACGGCGTGGTCGTGCTCGGCAACCGAGCGTTCGATCCGGGCTCGAAACTCCTCTTCCGAAGGGCGAATGCACACCGTCGTCGTGGGCGTATGGTCCAGGCAGACGGCAATGACCCCCACTGCGGCGCCGCGGCGCCGCAGTAGTCGTGGCGGAGCACTCGCCGAAGCGCTCGCGAGAGCGGACCGGAGACCTACGTTCCGCGCCGAGAGGGCTGCACGACCCGGACGCCGACCGTTGCTACTGCTTCTTCTTCTCCTTCGGCTTCTGCTGTTTCGGCTTCTTCTTTTCCTTCTGCATGCTTCTGCCCTTGGCCATGATCTTGCCTCCCTCGGTGCTTCCGAGATTCTAGACGCCGTTCAGGATAGCGCACGGCCCAGAAAAGAACTCGTCCGGTCGCGTCGAGGGGGGCGAGAGGGGAGCATCGAAAACTCCAATCCAGCCTCGCCGGGCAGGGCCGCGTAGCGTTGACTCTGATCGGCAGTCACTCCCCGCAGGCCGTGATCCGCGATCCTCAGGGTGCGGGACGTGCGTGCGTCGGCCGGAACGTCCGGTGCGAAGTCCCTTTCCCTGATACACTCCCGTCGAACGTAGATCGCGGGAGGGAACGGCGATGAAAGCACCAGCCTGGCGTTCCGGGGAGTTCGAGACGCTGCTTCAGCATCCCGGATCGGACGCTCAAGCCGTGGCGGAATTGTTGCCCGGACGCAAGATGGCAGCGGTGGCGGTCGTGCAGCAAGGCATCCACGCCTACCACACGGGGATGAACGCGACGATTCTGTCGGAGATGATGGTCCGCCGCCTGCGGCGGGGATCGTTGATCTGTCCGATGTGCCGCGCACGGTTGTGACGGCGGTCGGGAAACCGCATGCGAACCGCTCGACATCAAGTGGGGCCAGAAAAGTGCGCAGCGTCAAGAGCCCCGACGGCGACTCCGCTGTGCGGCTACGACGGTGGTGGGGGCGCGGCTCGTTCGACCTCGATCGTGCACTCGGTGACGAGCGCGGCGATCGCCCCGACGGCGGCGAGGATCGGCGCGAGTGCTGCACCGACCACGCCGACCGTGAGCGGGAACTCGGCGACGATTCGATCCCCCTGGCGGATGCGAACTCGGCGCACGTTGCCTTCGTGGATGATCTGACGCACCCGGCCCAAGAGGTCGTTGCCCGAGACCTTGAACGACTCCCAGAAGGACTGCTGCTCCATGACGTGGCTCCCTTCCGGACGACCCCGAGGCTGACGCGTCGTTCCGCGCCGACGTGCGGAGTACGCGGCAGAGCGGTTTCCGGTCCGACGAGTGAGTGTACACCGAGGTTGCCCACGGGCGGACGTGCCCGGGGAACGGGGGGAAGCTGCTACCGGATCCAGCCTCGGCTCGATTCTACTCCCGGCGCCGCATCGCGCGGACGATGATCCGTCCGCCATTGGCATGGGCGACATCGTTGAGACCGAGAAACTGCCCTGGACGCCAGCGAACCAGGGCGGCCCGATTCTCGTGCGGCATGGGGGTGGCCTCAACCTCGGTCAGTTCCTGAGCTGCGACAACCATCAGGAATCGGTCGCGCGCTCCCACAGTGTGGAAATGAGCGACGGACCACGGACCGAACTCGGGAAGCAGCGGGATGTGCATGGGACCGTCCCTTCGGGGCGGAGGACACGTGGCGACGACCGTTATCTTCGGCCGTCGTTTGGATCCGGACGAAAAGGGTGACGACTCTGCCGAGCGGCAGCCCGCGGGCGGGCCTTCGCGTCCCTCATTCCTATTCCAGGTGCTTGCTGACGAGCTTGGTCATGTCGAACATGTTCACGGCAGCCTTGCCACCGAAGATGATCACGAGCGCGGCGTCGGCCTTGATCATCCGCTTGTTCTTCGGATCCTGCAGGCCGTTCTTCTTGATGTAGGCCCACAACCTCTTGGTGACCTCGGTGCGCGGGATCGGCTTCGATCCGACAATGGCCGCAAGCGCGGCACTGGGTGTCACGAGCTTCATGAAGGCGGCGTTCGCTTTCCGAACAGGCTTCTCCACGGTCTTGGGCATCGGTTCTCCTTGGGAACGCGCGTGAGGCGTGGGCGTCACGCGGTGTCTGCAGTATGCGAACGGGGCAAGAATCGTTCCGGATTCTCAGGATCCAGGAGGAGAGGGCGTCGAGGAATCATGACTCAGAGCGAGCGCTTTCTCGCGCGCAGGTTGCGACGGCTGCCCTTCGACTTGCCAGAGTAACCGCCGCCACCGCCACCGCCGAAGGAAGGCGCGAGACGCGGGCGATCCTCGGCAAGATTCACTCTGAGCGGACGGCCGCCGAACTCGTAGTTGTTGAAACGCGCGATCGCCTGCCGCGCCTGATCCTCGGACTCGAACTCGACAAAGGCGAACCCGCGCGGTCGACCGGTTCCGCGCTCGGTGGGCAGGAACAGGTCGACGGGTCGAGCGATCTCGGAGAACAACGCCTCCAGATCGCCGCGTGCTGTCTTGAAGTCGAGGTTTCCGACGAACAGTTTGCAAGCCACCCCGTGTCCTCGTCCGCGCGCCGCGTTGTCGTGGAATCGCGACCTCGGCCCACTCGCACAAGCATTGTATAGGGTTTGCGCGCGCTGTCGAGGGAATTCGATGATGATTTCCGCCGCGGGTTGTCTCGCGACGAAGAGGTTCCGCGCCGGCCTTGACAGTTTCATCCCGATGGCCTACTCTACAGGTACGTCTTGGCCGACATCCTCTCGTACAGAAACGAAAGTTTGACGTGCTGAAGCCGAGTGCACAGGCACATTTCTCCGACACGTCGGTTCGTGTCGGCGGCCAGGACCGGGAATGGCTCCCCAGGACGGGAGCATCAGGAGTTCGAGAATGGGTAACAGGCTCTACGTCGGCAACCTCCCCTTCAGCGCGGATGAAAGCCAGATCCGCGACCTCTTTTCCCAGAAGAACCGAACGGTCAGCGAGGTCAAACTCGTGACCGACCGCGACACGGGTCGTCCCCGCGGTTTCGGCTTCGTCGAGATGGGCAGTTCAGAGGAAGCCGATGGCGCCATCCGCGATCTGAACGGTCACTCCATGGACGGCCGTGCGCTGACCGTGAACGAGGCGCGCGAGCGTACGGGCGGTGGGAACGGCGGATTCGGCGGCGGCCGCGGCGGCCGCTACTAGTCGGCGTCGATTCCTCCACGGAAATCGACAGGGGGCACCTCACGCGGAGGTGCCCCTTGTGTTTTGGTGCACTCCTCCCGGTGGTCGTAGCGAAGGATGCTACCGAGACGCTCGCGAGAACACGGCGGGGCGCCTGGCGCCGTCACGGCTCCTCAGGGCGTACGAGGACTCCAGGGTGCCCCTACTCCTCCACCCCATACCGTTCCCGGATTTCCTCTGGGCCGATCTGCGGGTCGAGCCAGATCTCCCGCGACATGTCGAGCCAGCGGGTGTTGGTACGCAGCCGGGCCACGCGGTGGATGTTGAGCAGGTGATCGATGGTGATGTTGTCCGTGTTGAAGTTGCCGGCACCGGTCCCGCACGACAGGGTCAACGACGGCCTGAGCGTGTTGAAGATGCCGCCGATCGCCCCTTCGGTGCAGGGCTGGTTCACGAGGATGCGGGCGGCGTTCATCTGAGCGAAATCGGAGACGACGCGCCCGTCGCGCGTGAAGACCCCCACGGTGTGACCGATGCCGCCGTGCTCGTTCAGCGCGCGGCAGGTCGTGAGGGCGGCGGCGTAGTCATCCACGGAGTAGAGGGCCAGCACGGGGGCCAGGATCTCGTACGACAGGGGATGGTCGCGGCCGATTCCCTCGGGCTCCGCCACGAGGAGTCGCGTCCCGGGCGGCACGGGGAAACCGGCTTTCTCCGCGATCACGGGAGCCGGCTGTCCCACGATGAACGTGCTCATGGTTTGCCGCTCGGCATCGAAGCAGACCGCGCCGAGCGCGCGCATCTCATCGCGACTGCAGAAGTAGGCGCCGCGGCTTTCCAGGAGCGGCGTGATGCGGGGCCGTTCGCTCTCCTCGATGACCAGCGCCTGCTCGCTGGCGCAGACGGTGCCGTTGTCGAAGGTCTTGGAGTGGACGATCGTCCGTGCCGCCCGTTCGAAGTCGGCCGAGGAGTGCACATAGACGGGCACGTTGCCCGGCCCCACGCCGAGCGTCGGCGTACCCGAGGCCTGGGCCAACCGCACGACGGAGCCGGTGCCGGTGGCCAGGATCAGGGCCAGCTTCCGGTGGCGCATGAGTTCGCCGAGCTCCTCCGTCGTCGGCTTCGTGAAGAGCTGGATGGCATGTTCCGGCGCGCCGGCCTTCACGGCGGCCTCGGCCACGATCCGGGCCGTCTCCTTGATGCACTTCCGGGCGCCCCGGTGCGGACTCATGATGAGAGGATTGCGCGTCTTCATGCAGATCAGCGCCTTGAAGATCGCCGTCGATGTGGGATTCGTGACGGGGATCGTGCCGAGGATCGGCCCCTTCGGCTGGGCGATCTCCGTGACCCCGGTCCCCTGGTCCCGAGAAATGACGCCGACGGTCCGCCGGTCGCGGATGTCCTCGTACACGAGCAGGCTGGCCCAGGCGTTCTTGATCACCTTGTGTTCGAAGACGCCGATGCCGGTCTCTTCATAGGCGAGCCGGGCCAAGTCGATCCGTGCCCGGAAGGTCGCCTCGAAGACGGCCCGCGCGATGCGATCGGTCTGTTCCTGGTCGAGCCGGGCCAACTGCCGCCCGGCCTCGAGAGCGCGGCCCACGATCTGATCGGCGTGATTCGGTGCGCTTTCCATGAGGGCCGCATGGTCCGACAAACAGCTCACGTAGTCAATCGGCGGCAGGGGACAGATAGCGGCGCGAGGTCGTCCACGGGTTCTCCACGCGGGATACCGGCCCCCGGAGGGCGACATCGACCGCGGAAGCAGTTCCAGGGACCCCGGGGTAGACATCATCCAACTACGGAGAACCGGGCCGTCGGTTCATTCCAGAGAGCACATCGCTCGGTGCAAGGCCGCGCCAGCCTCTCCGGCAGGAACACGCCCGACGCCTTGCCTCCCTTGGCGATCTCGGGCCGAGCACGGACGCCCACCCGGGGCGTGCCGTTCGTCGCAACGAATACGTCGTCGACGTTGAAGTTGAGGATCTCCGCGAGCCGGAGGCCGGCGCCGAGGGTGGGGCTGGAGATGCGGTGATCGCTGAGGTTACGGGCGGTGGCGCGGACGTTGAGCGTCTGCTCGTCGGCGTCAGGGTTGGGGGCCGAGGTAGGGCCCGAAATCCTCCGCCTTTCGCATGGGAGGGTTTTCGGATATGGTGACTGCGAGGGGTGTACGTGCCGAACAGAAGGAGGCATCCCGTGGACGAAGTACCGCTCTACCGCTCGAGGTGCAGCTCCAGGAGCCTGTGGCAGAAGTACCGGATCTATGACGACCGGCTGGAGCTGGACACAAGGTTCGGGTTGATGCGAATCCCTTTCGAGCACATCGAATCCATCGAGCTTCGACGTTCGGGCCATTCCGACTCCCTCAAGGGGCAACTTCGGCTGCGCGACTTCCGGCCGACGTTGATGTGGGACTGGACGAATTTCCGCAGCCATGTGGTCGTCGACATGAAGGAAGGTTGGATGCACCGTGTGTTCGTGACGCCCGGTGATCCCGAAGCGTTCAAGGGCGTCCTCGACGAGGCGCTGCGTCGGTTCGGGGAAGGTGCTCATGAGGCGTGAACCCCGCAGTTGACTCGAGTCCGACGCACGAGGATTTCCCTCCACACGACGGCCTGCCTGTCCAGCGACTCGGAGGCCGGCTGTCGAACGCATACTCAACGACCTCACAACGTCCCGTGGCCTCTCGGTCGTGCACTCTCGCGGGGGCGGCGTTTGCCAAAGGACGCTCCGCCCGGTACAATGCACCTCTTGGACAAATCGAAGTCCGCTCCCCGCAAAGTCCTGCTCACGAGCGTCTGCCGACCCCTCGGGGTCCGGTACGGAGATTCCGAGAGCGTCGGCTACGAGCTTCTCTTCGAGCAGGTGACCCGCGCCCAGGGACTGTTCAGTCCCCGATCGAACCATGTGGCCTTCGGGCTCGAGTACATCGCTGAAAACCTCGAGGCTCCGACCACGGTCCTCCAGTACCCGTCGAAGCGAGAGCTGATCCGCGAGCTCGAACGAGGGTACGACTTCGTCGGCGTGTCCTTCGTCCTGGCCACGTATCACCGCATGAAGGAGGTCGTGGCGCTGATCCGGGAGCATTCGCCGCAGTCGAAGATCGTTCTGGGCGGTTACGGGACGGTCGCGCCCGACGAGATGCTGCTGCCGTACGGCGACCATGTGTGCCGCGAGGAGGGCGTGGCGTTCATGCGGCGGCTCCTCCACGAGCCCGAGATTTCGATGCCGTACCGTCACCCGCTGATCATCAATTCGCTGAGGGTGTTCGGCAACAAGACTTCCCGTACGGGGATCGTGTTCGGCGGTCTCGGGTGCCCGAACGGTTGCGATTTCTGTTGCACTTCCCACTTCTACTCACGGAAGCACATCCGCCTCCTCCCCACGGGGGCCGACGTCCATCACGTCGTCGAGCGGTACCTCGAGGTGGATCCCAAGCTCTCGATCCTGGTCCTCGACGAGGACTTCCTGCTCAACCGCCGCCGGGCGATGGAATTCCGAGACTGCGTCTTGGAGGCGGGGAAGCAGCTCTCGATCTTCGTCTTCGCGAGCATCAAGGCCCTGAGCCAGTACACGGTGACCGAGATCCTCGAGATGGGGATCGACGGCGTGTGGATCGGCTACGAGGGAACGCGGTCGGGCTACGCCAAGCAGTCGGGCAGGCCGGTCGAAGAGATCTTCCGCGAGTTTCGGGAACACGGCATCACCATTCTGGCCTCCATGATCGTCGGCTTCCCGTACCAGACGCCGGAGATCATCGAGGAGGAGCTGTCGGGGCTGCTCGCGCTGAAGCCCGTCTTCACGCAGTTCCTGATCTACGGCCCCTGCCCCGGGACGCCGTTCTATGAGCAGGTGGTCCGCGAAGGAACGCTCGTTCCCGAGGTGGCGCACGACAAGGAGCGATTCTTCCGCCAGGGGGCCGGGTTCCACTCGATGGTGCGGCACCCGACCATGTCGGGAACCGAGATCGAGACGGCGCAGCGGCGCTGCTTCGAGGAAGACTTCCGCCGGCTGGGGCCGTCCATCTACCGGACGGTGGAGCGGTGGCTCGAGGGGTATCTCACGTTGCGAGCGTCGCCGAACCCGTTCCTGCGGGCCAAGGCCGAGCAGTACGCGGCCAACATCAGGAGATCGTATCCTTCGTTTCTTGCAGGGAGACTGTTCGGTCCCACGCGGGTCGTGCGCCACGGGATCGCAGAGCTCGAAAGGCGGCTGCACGCGGCGCTGGGCTCGCCCACGCCGAAGGAGCGCATCGAATCGATGGGGGCCGTTGCGCTCGCCGCATGGACGGGGCTGAAGCTGCGCGTCGGCCTGCCCCAGCACCCGCGTCTCGTCCGGCAGACGTTCCGGTTGACCGAGGCTGGGTCCGGGCGCGCCTGGGCCCGGCTTCACGGCCGGATCTCCCCGGAAGGAACGTCGGTGAAGGTCGAGCGCCGGCCGGCTTCGACGGTTTGGGTGCGCGTCGAAGGGTCGCTTTCGGGGGCGGTGGCGGAGCGCTTCGCGACGAACCTCCGGGCCGCCATGGCTCGAAAGAAAGAACGAGTCGTACTCGATCTCGGCCGCGTCGCGGACATCGAAGAGAGCGCGGCGCATCGCCTGGCCGAGGGGCTGCGAAGCTACCGCCACCGCATCCGTGTCGTCCTCCCCCGCGTCGGGAAAGTCGCTGCGATCGCGGCCACCTTCACCAGTTACCGCTAGTCGTTTCCGGTGGAGGGATCCGGCGGTTCTCTCGCTTCGTCCCGCCGCATGTCGGTGAGCCCCCACCAAGACTGACCACGTGAGTGGTGACCCCATGGCAGTCCGCTCTTAGGTGACACTCAGCTGCTCCATCAACTGAGACCGGTCTTCGCCTTCGGCCTCGTCGTTCCCTCGCTGGCGGCGAGGGAAGCGACAATCGGGCGTCTCATGACCTGGTCCTCCGTCGGGGGAGATTCAGCGGCTCAGATAAACGGAGAAGTAGGGGTCCGTGATGCCCGTCACATTGCTGGGACAGTAGTATGAGCCGGACATCAGAACGGCCTCGCCACCGAGGACCGTCGATGCCGCGCTGACCTTGCCCAGCGCCGGATCCCCGGGCGGCTCCGTGGGGAAGTTGCGAAAAGCCAACTTCGTGTCCTGGACGTAGGCGGCATCGTCGTACGTGACGACGAAGGTCACGCTGACGAACCTCCAACCTGCCACGTCCAGAGTGGCGGTGTAGCGATAACAGGGCCCCGGCCCGTCCGTACACACACAAGTATCTTCCTCGACAGGGACCTCGCGTGCGGGGACCTGGAGTACCGAGAATACCCGTTCTTCGTGGAGCTGCGGGCGGCTGGCGACGAGAACGGGAGACGTCCGGGCGGGAGAAGCGAAGTCGGTTCCGGAAGTCGCTGGAAGGGTCGTCTTGGGATCTGCCGCCTCCGCCGCACTCGCGGTGAGCACGAGTGAGAGCGAGAATGCAATCACCGTTCGGGTCATGGTCTCCTCCGGTCTTGGGTCCGTTGGTTCCTGGCTGAACGCACTCCGGCAGCGGCGACGGGCCACGCCTGCTCACGCCCCGCCTCGACGCTGGCGACCGTACCTCCTTGGCGTTGTTCTACCGCGAATCTGGGCGGGGAAAGAAGACCCAATGGGTGGGATTTCCCTCGGTGTGGAGTCTCAGGAACCGAGCCAGGGGGATCATCCGCTCGCGCCGGGCGTTCGCCGTGTCCAGGGGGATCCGCTCGTGCTCGCCAGGGCGCAAGAGCGGACAGCACTGCGCCAGACCCCTCTCCACGAAGCCTCTTCACGAAGCAGCCGCAGCCACGGGAAATCGCTGGCGCATCGTGGCGCGCCCGCGCGAATGCGATCGTCGGAACCGATGGCAGGCTCGCCTCGGATCAGGGTGGCGGGCCGGCTGCCTCCGGGACGTGGCGACTGTCGCGGCTCGGCGACTCCGCGCGCCACACGGCGAGCACCTCGCCGAGAAAGGCTCGGTGGTAGTCGTGGCCCGGGTAGAGATGCTCGATCGCAGGATCGAGGAAACGCTCGGGGTCGATGTCGATCGTGGACAGCACGCGGCACTCGAAAGACAAATCGGCGCCGGCGACGCGAGGAACTGCGATCCGCTCCGATGCCACGGGCTCCAGCCCCGTTGCCTTCCACTTGTCCGTATCGCGGCCGGACGCGGTTCCGCACAGCTCGAGTGCCGGCCGGTGTGTCTCGGGGAGGAAGTTCAGAGTGAATTCCGGATGCGCATCGAGCAAGCCGAACGTGAAGCGGGTCGGGCGCACGTAGACCGTGACCAGGGGGCGGTTCCACAGGGTCCCGAAGCCGCCCCAGGAAACCGTCATCGGGTTCGGGCGCGCGGATCCACCCACGAGCAGCGCCCACTGCTGGTCGAGCAGATGAAACGGACGGATCGAGAGGTCCGTGAAGTTCAGCTTGTGCATCGCGTCGCGCTCCTGCGTGTGCTTTCTCATCCGTTGAAGGAACAGCGGAGTCAGCGGCCGTCTTGTGCATGCGTGGAACGACGGCCCTCCGCGTTCGGGCGCTCGCGTTCCGTTGCGAATCCCGGGCCTCCCTCGAACGACCCTCCCACGCAGGAGAGGATACTCGCAACTCAGGTCGCGTGCGTGACCGGAACGCGAACCCCTGGGGAATGTCCGGAAGATCGCCGGATTCTTGAACCGTACGGGCGTCAGCGTGCCTCGGTGATGACCAGCAGCCATCCCTTGCCGCTCTCGACCGGGATCGGCTCGTCGGGTGAGAAATGCCGCGCGGTCTGGAATGCCTGAATCTCCGGGGCTTGGATACGCGCACGGGCCGGGTCGATTCCCAGCGCCTCCCAGTCGACGCGCAAGGACACGGGCACGGCAGACTCCGCCCAGCTCGCGACGGCGACCAGTGCGGTGCCGGGCTTCCGATACACCGTGGCAAGGACATCGGGCCGATCGCTCTTGACCGGGCTGGTCGGGACCCAGTAGCCGATCATCTCGGTGCCCTCCATGCCGAAGGCGTCCCACGCCTGCCAAAGCGGTCGGGGATCGCTCTCCGCGTTCCACGGCATGCGGTTGGTCATGCCGTACACCATGCCGCGCCACTGGTTTCCGCCGCCTTCCAGCATCTCTCCCATCAGGCCGAAGGGAATGCCGCTGACCTCGGTCAGGTAGAAGTCGGGCGAGTTCGCCTCGTAGTCGAAGTACTCGCCGAACCAGAGGCGGTTCAAGTAGGGAAAGTGCTCGATGTACAGCAGCGCACTGTTGATGAACCCGTCGCGCTCGTTGAACTGGTTGGCCGAATGCAGATCGAGGATCCCCGGGTGCCCGTCGGCAGTGAGCGCCCGCTTGATGCGCTTCATCGTGGTGCGGTCGAACGCGACGTCGTCCAGGTAGAGCCCGTCGATACCGACGTGGTCGACCAGCCAACGCATCCCCTCGACGTAGTAATTGTGCCAGCGGCTCATCCCGCTGTTGATGATCGCGGCGTCCTGCAGCTCGGGCACGAACCACGCGGCCAGGTAATCGTCGCCGAGGTGTTCCTGCAGCCAGGAAAAGCCGCCGCCGGGCCCGGCCGTGAACACTTCGTGGCCGAGGCTGCGCAGCGGGAACAGCTCGTAGGAGTGGTTCGACAGCTCGCGAACCGTGTTGTAGATCTTCACGAGCAACCCGAACCGGTGCGCCTCGTCCACGTATGCCTTCATCGCCCGGTAGGCAATGAAGGGATAGTTGATCCACGGGTTGATGGGCGTGGCGTGGTGGATGTTGACCACCGTCGCACCGGCCGCCTTCACTATCTCGGGGTCCGCGTAGCGGTGGTAGAACCGGGTGCGCCACTGCGCGTCGGGATCGATCACGTGAAACGGCGTCACGATGAAGACGACGTCGTACTGGAGCGTTTCGCCGCCACGCATCCGCCGAGGGCCGCTGAAGCTGCGCACGTCCACTCGGTCGCCGGCCTCGCGGAGGGCGATGCCGCCTCTGCCGCCGTTGCCCCAAGACGGCGGGAGATTCAAGGGCTTCCGCAGGTAGAAGTTCGTATTGAGCGGCCTGCTGTAGTTCTCCGCGCGAAGCGAGAAATACAGACCGGCGTTGACCCCGCCGATCCACGCGCCGTCCTGGTTCTTCGTCGCGACGTCCCACGTCCAGTCGTACGAGGCCGGCCTGCGGCCGCCCTTCCGACCGAGGCCCATCATGTACGTGGAGGCGGGCGGCGCGTAGGGAATGTCGAGCCGGATGTCATCGAGATCGACGTCGGCCGACGCGCTGACCGCGATCGAGTACGACAGGAACCCGTCGAACTCGATCGCGCCGCCGACCGACGCGGTGAGCGCGCCGGCCGAGGCGGACGACTCCCAGCGCACCGTCCCTGGCGATACTTCCGTGAAGCGCACGCCGCTGCCGGCCAGCGGCAGGGCCCTTCCGCCCCGCGCGACGGCCACGAACTGCATCGGCGCCGCGAGAACCGGGGTCGGGGTCGGAGAAAGGCGGGTCATCTCCGGAGCGAAGGACGTCTCGATGCGCTCGGGAAGTCCGAGTCCGCCGAGCACGACGCGGCGGCCGAGCAGGGAGATGGCGTTGGCCGACACCGTCAGCGGCGTATACGGCGCGATCACGTCGTTGCGCTGACCGAACGTCGAGTTCAACCACTTCAGGCGCGTCTGCAGCCAGGGTTCGTCGGCGCCGCCGTCCCTGACGCTCGTTGCGAGCACGGTGAGCGCGATGTCGACCGGGCTGGCTGGCCGCTGCGCGGTCGTGATCGTGGCGGTGCCCGCAAAACGTCCGGGGATCGCGTCGTTGGGCACGTCCACCGCGCACCACAGCGCCTGGACCGTTCTCGCCTCGACGTTCACCGGCACGGTAAAGGGACGGCCGTCCCAGCCGGTTCCGCTTCCGTTGAGGCACTGCAGATGGGAAGCGGATATGCGGGCGCCGGCCGGGGCGACGAGATCCCCGAAGCTGACCCGCACGTCTCGCAAAGGCTCGAGCGCGTACAGCCCGAGCTGGAAGGCGAAGAACTCGCCGCGCCGGGCTTCGCCGGCGACCGGGCCCCCCGCCCCCCGTGCAGCCCAGCGCTGCGGCAAGTCACGGCGCATACGGATCGGGTGCTGGCGGTCTTCGGGGAAGACGAGGTACGCCGCACCGGCGCGGCTGGCGAGCAGTCTCTCGGTCTCGTCTGCCGTGGCGATCACCTCCATCGGGTAGAAGCTGTTGAACTCGTCGATCGCCTGGATTTCGAGAACCGATGCTTCGACCACGTTGGCGCGATCGGTCAGGCCAGCGATCCAGGCGGGCGCCGGCGCGTCGTCCGGCGCGAGATAGGTCACCTTCGGGTAGTTCGTCCCGGCCATCTCGAACGGCAAGTAGTACGCGAAGTAGCGCCCCGCGCCGGAGACCGGCTCGAACCAGAATTCACCGCGCTCGCGGGCGATCGTGCCGCGGCGCACGTTGCCGACGCGGGTCCCCGTGGCCTCGTCCACGACCACCAGTCGCGCGTCTTGCGGACGCGGGTCGCGGCGACGCCACGAGATCACAACGTGCGCGGCGGGCGCGGCCTGTCCGACGTGAAGCACGGCGCGGTGGTTGCCGAGCGTCTTCACCTCCCACGTGGCAGTGCCGGCCGTGAACGGAACTTCCTGCGCGGCCGACGGCGGCGCCTGCGTGGCGAGCGCCGCCCCCAGCACCAGCCACCGTGCCGCCCGTGATCCGATTCTCATGCCGGTCGCTCCTGCACGATCGCAGGCCAGAACATACACCGATTCAGGACGCGAAGCGGAGCGACAAGGAGCGTCCTTCCTCCCGAGATCCGTGGCGTGATCGGAGCGCAAAGCAGCGGGGGAATTCCATCTTCCCAACGGCAACCCGCCCTGCCGCTCGGGAATGATCCACTTGGATCATGCACGCGCGCGCGCTCATGTGGCACACTGAAATCGAGAACGTCGAGCAAAGGGGTGCGGAGGGGCGTGAGCCGAACCGCACCCGGACGGGCTCGAAGGAGGATGACATGGGACATCGATCGGCGCTTCTCGTCGCGACACTCGTCTTCCTCACTACCGCCGTGACGCCGGCGGAGGCCGTGGACGTCATCGCGCCCCTCGAGAGGCAGCCTCCTCCCGTGGCGACACTGTTCCGGCCCACCGAGCAGGCGGTCGCCGTCCGCGTCGTCGATCAGCGCGCGGAGAAGAACCTCATCGGGGGCGGGGTCATGGGGCCCGGCGTGGAGAAGGGTTCCGGGATCTACCTGATCTACGCGACCGAGACCTCCGGCGAGATCGCCGCGCACTTCGAGGCGGCGGCGGCGGACGCCGTCAAGATCCTCGGATTCAAAGCCGGCGACGGCGGGCTGACGCTCGAGATCGTCCTGCGCGACCTCTGGGTCGACATGTACAGGATGTCCGGCTTCGGCATGATGAACTGCATCGCCTACCTCTCGCTCCAGACGAAGCTCGGCGGGCCTGAGGTTCCCGAGCCCCGCGTGAGGGACCTCCGGCTGACGTTCTGGGAAGACACCGTCCCCGTCGGCTCGATGAAGGAGGTCGCGAAGGGGGCCGTGAGCGCGATCTACTCGCAGGCGGCGTGGCAGGCGGTAGCCGAGGCGATCCTCGACGGTCGCGATCTCCCGGCCGACGAGGAGGGATTCGCCCGCGTGCTGGCGCAGCTCGATTCATCGAAGGACGAGGTCGCGGTGCGAAAGGCCATCTTCTGGCTCGGAATCGCGCGGCACCCCTCGCCTGCCGTGAAGGAGAAGCTCCTCGCGATCCTGGGCTCCTCCAAGGAGCGGCGCCATCACCAGGCCGCCTCGGAGGCGCTCGGGCTGCTCGGCGTGCAGGAGGCGGCGCCGAGAATCCAGGCGATCCTCTCGGGGCAGGAGAAGGGGGACTGGGACGTCACCGACTCCGAGCAGGTCTGGTACCTCCTGCACGGCTTGGCCCTTCTGGGCGAGAAGGACCTCTCGTCCAGGATTCCCGCCGATCCCAAGAACGAGATCAAGCCCCGCAGCAAGATCGACGACCTCCTCTCGTTCCACGCGGGAGGTCCGGCGCCGAAAATGTGCGTGGAGGCCAAGGAGAAGCTGGCCAAGGCCAAGGAGAAGCTGGCGACGAAGATCCGGGACTAGTCGGGCGAAGTGAGCCCGTGCGGTCCCGAAACACTCCGTGCAGTCCACGGGCGGGACCGGACGGCAGGGGATCCGCACGGGGTAAGGGCGGTGCAGCGGCGCGCAACCGGTAGACTTGGTGACTGCCTGGACCGTGCTGGGTCCTTGGATGGGCCCCACGGGATTAGAAGTCGCCGCCCATGCCACCGCCCATTCCGGCGTGGGCGCCCTTCTTCTCCTGCTCCGGGACCTCGTTCACAATGGCCTCGGTAGTCAGCATCAGGCTCGCGATCGACGCGGCGTTCTGGAGGGCGCACCTCACGACCTTGGTGGGGTCGATAATGCCGGCCTCGATCATGTTCACGAACTTCTCGCTCTGCGCGTCGAAGCCCTTGTCCTTCTCGATCTCCTTGACCTGGTTCACGACCACGGAGCCCTCGTAGCCTGCATTGTTCGCGATCTGGCGGAGAGGCTCCTCCAGCGCGCGCTTCACGATCCGGATTCCGATGGCCGCATCCTCGGTCTTGTCCTTCTTCTGGAGATCGTCGAGGACCGGGATGCAGCGAAGCAGGGCCACGCCGCCGCCGGGAACGATCCCCTCCTCGACGGCCGCCTTGGTGGCGTGCATGGCGTCCTCGACCCGGGCCTTCTTCTCCTTCATCTCGGACTCCGTGGCCGCGCCGACCTTGATCACCGCGACGCCGCCCACGAGCTTCGCAAGGCGCTCCTGGAGCTTCTCGCGGTCGTAGTCCGACGTCGTTTCCTCGATCTGGGTGCGGATCTGCTTCACGCGGCCCTCGATGGTCTTGGACTTGCCCGCACCCTCGACGATGGTGGTGCTCTCCTTGTCGATGATGATCTTCTTCGCGCGGCCCAGGTCCTCGATCTTGACGTTCTCGAGGCGGATGCCCAGCTCCTCTGTGATGCACTTCCCGTTCGTGAGGATGCCGAGGTCCTCGAGCATCGCTTTCCGGCGGTCGCCGAAACCGGGAGCTTTTACGGCGGCCGCGTGCAGTGTCCCGCGTAGCTTGTTGACGACGAGAGTCGCCAGGGCCTCGCCCTCGACGTCCTCCGCGAGGATCAGGAGGGGCTTGCCGATCTTGGCGACCTGCTCCAGAACCGGGAGGAGCTCCTTCATGGACGAGATCTTCTTCTCGTGGATCAGGATGTAGGCGTCCTCGAGGATGCACTCCATCCTCTCGGGATCCGTGATGAAATACGGGGACAGGTAGCCGCGGTCGAACAGCATCCCCTCGACCACCTCGAGGGAGGTCTCGAGGCCCTTGGCCTCCTCGACCGTGATCACGCCGTCTTTGCCCACCTTCTCCATGGCGTCGGCGATGATCGCGCCGACGGATTCGTCGTTGTTGGAGGAGATGCTGCCCACTTGCGAGATCATCTTGCCGGCCACCGGCCGGGAGAGCTTGCGGATCTCGGCGGTGCAGGCCGCCACGGCCTTCTCAATGCCGCGTTTGATGTCCATGGGGTTCCCGCCGGCGGTCACGGCCTTGACACCCTCCCGGAAGATCGCCTGGGCCAGGACGGTCGCGGTCGTCGTGCCGTCGCCGGCCACGTCGGAGGTCTTGGTCGCGACCTCACGGACGAGCTGGGCGCCCATGTTCTCCTTCGCGTCCTCCAGCTCGATCTCCCTGGCCACCGACACGCCGTCCTTTGTGGAAAGCGGTGAGCCGAACTTCTTCTCCAGGACGACGTTGCGGCCCTTGGGGCCGAGCGTGATCTTCACGGCGTCTGCGAGTTTGTTCACACCGCGCAGCATCCCCTGCCGCGCATCGTCGGAGTACGTGATGTTCTTTGCTGTCATGTCGTCAGTCCTCCCTCGCTGTTACTCGATTACACCGAGAACCTCCTCCTCGCGGAGGATGACGTTCTCGTCGTTGTCGATCTTGATTTCCGTGCCCGCGTACTTTCCGAACAGGATCCGGTCGCCCACCTTCACATCCAGAGGAGTGCGCTTGCCCTCCTTGTCCCGCTTGCCCGTGCCGACGGCAATCACCTTCCCCTGCATCGGCTTTTCCTTGGCCGTATCCGGGATGACGATGTTCCCGCGCTTCTGCTCTTTCTCCTCGATGCGCTTGACGAGGATCCGATCTTCGAGAGGTCGAATCTTCATGACCTAAACCTCCTGTTTGTGTGTTTGAAGCCGAATGACTCGCGGAGCCCATCGGGCACTCACCGGTCGCGAGCGAAACCGTTCATAAGATCCGTCACGCGCGCTGTCAAGGGTTCGGGGCCCGAAATGAGACGCAATCGCGGCCACACTTGACACCGAACAGCCCGCGTCTTATCCCAGGAGTCGTCGCAGAGAACAACACGTCGCGACACTCAAGGAGAAAGAACGCCATGCAACTTGTTCGGTGGGACCCTTTCCAGCAGCTGGTCGCGATGAGCAACCGGCTCAACCGCACGATCAACGATCCATACACCCCACGCACCGAGGATTCCTTCGGGGCGTGGGCACCGCCCGTCGACATCTTCGAGAAGGACGATCACCTCGTCATCCGCGCCGAGATCCCGGGGGTCCGGAAGGAAGACATGGACGTCGGGATCGAGAACGGCGTGCTGACCCTGCACGGCGAGCGTAAGCAGGAGACCGAGGTCAAGGAAGAGACCGCGTACCGGATGGAGAGAGTCTACGGGACGTTCACGCGGAGCTTCACTCTCCCCACGACGGTGGATAGCGCAAGGGTCAGGGCGACCTACAAGGACGGCGTCCTCGAGGTGACCGTTCCGAAGGCCGAAAGCGCGAAGCCGAAGAGAGTCGAGATCAAGGCCGCCTAATCGCCGGCCGCACTCTTCCATCGCCGCGGCCACGCGGCGCGCCCTGGCGGCGGATTCTCGCCGTCAGGGCTTTTTTGTGAGTGGAAGACGGGCGCACGGGTGTAGAGTAGGGTGTAGAGTCGACAGCCGGAGGTTCCGTTCGGAACCGCGCGCCGGCGGTTCGGCGGGAGGGGCGGCATGATTCTCGGACTGTCGGGTGGGGTCCTCGCGGCGCTCGTCGTGCTGCTCCTCTTCATCGTGAATTCCATCAAGATACTCCCCGAGTACGAGCGGGGCGTCGTGTTCCGTCTCGGACGTCTTCGGGGCTATGACTACGGGCCGGGCCTGTTCTTTCTGATCCCCATCGTGGACCGGATGACCCGGGTGTCGCTTCGGACCGTCGTGCACGACGTCCCGCCCCAGGACGTCATCACACGGGACAACGTTTCGCTTAAGGTGAATGCGGTCGTCTACTTCCGCGTGGTACACCCGCGCAAAGCAGTGGTCGAGGTCGAGAACTACCAATATGCAACGAGCCAGCTCTCCCAAACGACCCTGCGCTCGGTCCTGGGACAAGAGGTACTGGACGGGCTCCTCTCCGAGCGGGACAGGGTGAACCAGCAGTTGCAGACGATCCTCGACAAGCACGCGGACCCGTGGGGGATCAAGGTCTCCGCCGTCGAGGTGAAGCAGGTGGACCTGCCGGTGGAAATGCAGCGGGCCATGGCCAAGCAGGCGGAGGCCGAGCGCGAGAAGCGCGCGAAGATCATCCATGCCGAGGGTGAGTTCCTGGCGGCCACGAGCCTGGCCAAGGCCGCGGAAGAGCTCGGACGCAACCCGACCACGCTGCAGCTCCGCTACCTCCAGACCCTCACGGAGGTCGCTGCCGAGAAGAATTCGACGATCGTGTTCCCTCTGCCGATCGATTTGCTCCGGGCGTTCATCAAGTGAACCAAGGGCTGCTCGAAGCGGCGCGTCGGGATGATGTGCGGCGCTCCCCTCACGCGCGGCGCATCGAGACAGTGCCTCGGGGCGATGCCGGCGACGGAGGAGCGGCGCGACAGCGTCGCGGACAGTGGCCGGGGGGCCATTGATTCGCAATTAGCCCGAGCGCGAATTCCTCCGGCCAGGCTACGTTTCTGGACTCCATGCGACGCAAAATGATCCATTTGGATCATTGACGACGTCGCCTCCCGTATGTTAACAACAGTAGACAAGCCACCTCGCCAACGGGCGGGGCGGAGGCGGGGTCACGTGCAAAGTCAGGAGAACTCCTCTTCTCTTGTCGTCGGGGAAAGGGGGTGAATGCAGGGGATCAACCATCTGGCCGTCGATCAGTCTGCTATGACTCTCGCGCATCGCTGAATGCTGTCCAACCATGAACCACTCCTAAGGAGGAAGCGATGGGAAGCAGAAACGTTCTGGCGCTGTCGCTCGCCACGGCAGCGCTCCTGGTCTTGGTGGCGGGCGCGTCCGCGGCTGCCCTGACGCCCCAGGAGCAACTGGGAAAGAGCCTGTTCTTCGACACGAACCTCTCTACCCCTCCCGGGCAGGCCTGCGCGGTCTGCCATGCCCCCGAAGTGGGCTGGACCGGGCCCGACCAGGCCATCAACGCTGGCGGGGCGGTCTACGAAGGCGCAGTTGCAGGGCGGTTCGGCAACCGGAAGCCGCCCGCATCCGCCTACGCCGGCGACAGCCCGATCCTGTACTACAGCGGGACGAACTGGGTGGGTGGCATGTTCTGGGACGGCCGGGCCACCGGCTGGACGCTCGGCGATCCCCTGGCCGAGCAGGCGTTGGGACCGTTCCTGAACCCCGCGGAGCAGAACAACGCCAGTCCTCAGGTCGTGATCGACAAGGTGCTGGCATCGAGTTACAGCACTCTGTTCCTTCAGGTCTGCACCGATCCCGACACCAACGCGCGGTATGAGTGCATCGGCCGCGCGATCGCAGCCTACGAGCGATCCGGCGAGTCCAGTGCGTTCACCTCCAAGTACGACTACTGGCTGAAAGGACAGGTCAGGCTGAGCGGGCAGGAGCAGTGGGGCCTGAATCTCTTCAACGGCAAGGGGAAGTGCGCCGCCTGCCACGTGGCGCCGCTCTTCACCGACTTCACCTACGACAACCTGGGCATTCCCAGGAACCCCATGAATCCCTTCTATGAGATGCCGTACAACCCGGACGGCGAAAACTGGGTGGATCCGGGGCTGGGCGGCTTCCTCGAGAGTGCTGGCTACCCCGAGGCCGTGTGGGGCCCCGAGTTGGGCAAACACAAGGTCCCGACCTTGCGCAACGTCGACCTGAGGCCATTCAAGAAGTTCGTGAAGGCGTACGGACACAACGGCTACTTCAAGAGTCTCGAGGAGATCGTCCACTTCTACAACACGCGGGACGTCGCCGGCGCGGGATGGCCGCCGCCCGAAGTGGCAGCGAACGTCAACACGGCCGAGATGGGCAACCTGGGGTTGAACGTCGGGGAGGAACTCGCCATCGTGGCGTTCCTGAGGACGCTCTCCGACGGCTACGTGCCGAGATAGCAGGAACAGGAGCCCGCTCTCCAGCGGCAAAGCGATTCTTCGCACGAACGAACCCCGCCTTCCGGCAGGAAGACGGGGTTCTGTTTGCAGAAAGAGGAGTGGGTGCCCGTCCGGTTGTCCCGGGGTTCCGTTGGCCCCGCCTCGCCCCCAAGATCTGACCATCTGCGTGCAGATCCGACTTCGTGACCGCCGATTTCGCTTCTTCTTGCGCGCAGGCTCCTGTAGATTCGGATCCAGACGTACCGGTCTGCCCTCGATCTCGGGAAGGAACGGGGGACGCGATGCTGGTCAGGTTCGTCCGCCGCGATGTCGCGAGGGTCGCGCAGCACGAATCCATGTGCTGGATCTTGCTCGGGATGCGCGAGGAAGCGAGTGCCGCCGTGGACCTCGTGCCTGCGGCGATCACGTAGAGTCGGAGGATTCCATGGATGGTGCGCTCGCTTCCCTGTTCCTGCTCTTGGGCCTTGCCGTCGTCCTCGCGGGGCCCGTGGGGTTCATCCTCGCCCTTCGGGCCACCCGGCACTCGAATGAAGCTCGGAATCTCCTGAATGAGTCCAAGCTCACCCTGCTCGAGCTCGAGAGGAGGCTGTCCGAGCTTCGACAGCGAGTCCAGTCACTCGAGCGGGCCGCCGCTTCATCTACCGCCATGCCGCCGACCCCGGGTCCTGTCGTGAGCGGTGCGCCGCCGATTCCCGTCTCGGCCCTGACCGTACCGTCACCACCGCGCCCCGCGCCTCCTCCTCGGACGCAACCTGCGCTCCAGCACGTTCCGGCTCCGAGAAGCGCGGAGACCTGGGAAGCCGTTATCGGTGGATCGTGGTTGAACCGGATCGGCGTCGTGCTCGTCGTGGTTGCGGTCGCGCTCGCGCTCGGGTACTCGATGACGGTGATGGGCCCGATGGGGAAGGCGGCGCTCGCTGCGGCCCTGTCGCTGTCGCTCCTCGTCGCGGGAGTGTTTCTCGAGCGGCACGAGAAGTACGCCTTCTACGGGAGAGGGCTCATTGGAGGGGGCTGGGCCGCCCTGTACGCCACCACCTACGCGATCCACGAGCTTGAGGCCACGCGGATCGTGGAGAGTCCTCTCGTCGGCTTCGCCCTTCTGCTCGCCGTCGGCGCCGGGATGATCGTGCATTCCCTGCGCTACAACAACCAGGGCCTCACCGCGATCGCCTACGCCCTCGGCTACGCGGCGATCGTTCTGCACAGCATCAGCGCCTACACGCTGGCCGCGGCGGCGATCCTCGGCTTCGGGACGGTCCTGCATCTTCTGCGACGTCGCTGGTACGGCGCCGCCCTAGGAGGCGTGGCGGCCACGTACGGGAGCCTCGTGCTCTGGTACCTGCGCCAGGAAGCGATGACGGTGGAGTCGCTTCGAATCGGGCTCGGCGCCCTCTGCCTGAACTGGAGCGTTTTCCTGGTCTCCGATTTTGCTCCGGAACCTCGAGACGAGGAATCCCGGCGCTACGCGTTCGCGATCTCCATCCTCAACGCGCTGTGCGCCGGGTCTCTGTCGCTCCTGGCCTGGGCGCGCTTCGCCCCGGGGAGCGGATGGCAGCCGCTCGCGGCGTTCGGCGCCGCGTACGCGGTGACTTCCGCGGCTCTGCGGCGGCTCGGCCGCGGCACCGTTCATCCCGTGCACTCGCTCGCAGCGTCGGTGTTGGTGGCGTTCGCAGCGGGAGTAGGGCTTCCGATCACGCAGGCCGCGTGGGTCTGGCTGGCCGAGGCGCAGATCGTCTTCCTGATCGGCTACCGCCTCAAGGACTCCTTCCACCGCTGGCTCGGGTGCCTGCTCTTCCTCGCCCCGATGGTCGCGACGGTCGTGACCCAGTCTGAGGGGCGCCTGCACGCGCCGGACGGTGTCCTCGATCTCACGCAGCTCATGATGTCGGCGGCGGCCTGCCTCTGCTTCTACTTCACCCTGGGGCGGCTCCGCGCCGCGCCGGTCAGCGGCAGCGCGGGGAGGATCGAGGAGCGGATCGCGGAGGCGCTCTCGCTTGGCGCCTTCGCGCTGATCCTCATCGCGTTCTGGGTCCAGCTCCCCGGCGTCTGGGTTGCGCCAGCCTGCGCCGTGCTGATGCTGCTGCTCTTCGAGATCTCTGCGCTCCGCAAGCTCTCCGATCTGAGGATCGAGGCGTACCTCGCTGCGTGCGCCGCCGTCGCTTTCTCCCTGTCGCTGACGGTCTCCGCAACGAGCACCGCCGGCGGCATCCCGGCCCGCGTGCCGGCTCTGATCCTCGTCGCGGCCGGCCTGTTCGCGTTCTTCTTCCGGCGCGGCGGTGGGCGCGCCCTCCTTCTCATCAGCGAGGACGATCTCAGGCCGGCCTTATCGTGGACGGGGGCTCTTGTGCTGGCGTTCCTGGTCTGGTTCACGGCACGCCCCACGGTCGTCGGACCGGCCTGGACGATTCTCGCGCTGCTCCTCATCGAGGCGGGTGCGGCCTTCAAGGAGCGGCACCTGACGCTGCCCGGCTGCGCCGCGATCGCCGCAGCGCTCGCGTCGCTCGCCGCCTCGAACCTGACCGCGACGGACCTCGTGTCGGGATGGTCCGTGCGGGGGCTCACCGTGGTTCCGTGCATCGCCGCGACGTACTACGTCTGGTGGCGGCTGCGGGCGCTGGGCTCCGATCCCGCGGCACGTGCCGCGGCGCCGCTCGAGGAACGGTTCGGGCGGGTCTTGTCCTACGCCGCGGCGGTGATGATCGGATTGTTCGTGCGCTTCGAGTTCGGCCTCGAGAACGCGGCACTGTGGTGGTCGCTCGCGATGCTGGCGCTGCTCATCGCCGGGTACGTCCTGCGCGACGCCGACCTCCGCATGCAGGCCTATGCGCTCGGATCCGGCGTGCTCGTGCGGGCGGTCGGCTTCGACTTCCGGCAGGCGCGCCCGTTCCTGGGCCTCGACGGGCCGCTGGCCGTCGCCGCCGTCGGCGTCGTCGCCTACGCCGCGGCCGGCTACCTGGTGCGCCGCCGGCTCGCGGACGTGGGGATGGAAGGGCCTCGGCCGAGCGACCGGCGCACCCTCAAACTCGAGGCGCTGCTCGAAAGGCGCGGTCAGGACTGCCTGTGGCTCCTGGCCGTGGCGCTCGCGGCCCTCTACATCTGGCGCACATGGGAGGAGTTCGGCCTGATCGTCGGCTGGGCGATCGAGGGGTTGGTCGCGACCGCCACGGGGTTCGTGGCCAAGTCCGTCGCGCTCCGTTACGCGGGTCTCGGCCTCCTGGGGCTCGGTCTCGTGATGGCCCTGTACCGCGCCTTCACGCGGTTCGACACGCTCGGACGCGTCGTCTCGTTCTTCGTCCTCGGCATCGTCCTTCTCGTTGTTTCCTTCGCCTACACGCGCTACCGTGAGGCGCTGAAGAGGGGACGATGAGGGCGGCGCTGCGCCTCGCGATCGTCGCGGCGCTCGCGGCGGCAGTAGGGGCGGGCGCGTGGCTGGCCATGCGCGGCAAGGGCCCCGAGCGGAGGAACCTCGACCCCTTCGTGACCGTGGGAGGGGACCTCGCACGCGATGCCATGCGCCCGGTCATCGATCTGACGCGCATGAGCGACCGCGACGAGGTGGCGCTCGGGGAGGCGATCGACCGTGAGGTCCGGGGGGCCATGCCGGTCGGCGGCGACCCGCAGACGGAGGCCTACCTGTCCCGCGTCCTGCACTCCCTCACCCCTCATGTGAAACGCGACGGGATCCCGTACACGATCACGCTGGTCCGCTCGAAGGAGGTCAACGCCTTCGCCGTCCCGGGCGGGCGGATCTACGTGCTTCAGGGCCTCCTTGGCTTCGTCGAGAGCGAGGCGGAGCTCGCCGCCGTGATCGCCCACGAGATGAGTCACGTGGACCTGCGCCATTGCGTCGAGAGGATTCAGCTCGAGCAGCAGGTCCGGAAGGTCTCCCCCGAGATCGCCGCTCTCGCCCGGCTCGGGCACGAGATCGTCCTGCGCGGGTACTCCGAGGAGCAGGAGCTGGAGGCGGACAGAGACGGCGCGCGCCTCGCCGCGCTTGCGATGTACGACCCCTGGGAGGCGACGACGCTCTTCGCACGCTTCGGCCGGACGAAGGCTCGCCAAGAGCGCACGCCGACGCGCGACCCGGTGCGAGAGGCCGCCTCGACGATCGCCGAGGCGGTCGGACGCTACCTCGCGACCCACCCCCCGGTGGATCAGCGGATCGCGGCCGTTCGCGACACCCTGCGCGCGGAGCCGGCGCTCTGGCGCGGCGAGCGACGCTACGTCGGGCGGGTCAATTACGCCACGCGGCGGGCGATGTCCGAAGATCCCCGCGCCGCCGAGTGGGTCGTCCGCTCCTCGCCGCCGGTCTGACCCGGGATGGTCCGGAAGACACCCCGCCCTGTCCGCTGGGGGAGCGCGTAAGCACGGCAGCGCCAAACATCCCGCGGGCTGTCGCAACGGGTCGTCGACGGTCTCCGTGTACGCCGCCCAGATTGCAAATCCTACAGGCATGAGCGTCCCGCCATCGTGCCGGACTCCCTCGCCGCCGCTCCAGAAATGATCCATTTGGATCATTTACAGCCCGACTCCCGCGAAGCACACTGATTCGTAGCCTCCGCGTACCGCTGCCGGCTTCGTGGAGGACGACGCCCCTCGGTGACCGGGACGCCGCCCTGGGTCCCGCGAGCGCACGGCCGCGGCAGGCCGGGAAGTGCGCTCGTGTCGGTTCATCACTCTGTATCTCCGTACTCGGATCGGTCGCCATTCTCGACCGGGAGGTGACGCGTGTGGAAGGCGAGACGGAAAGCCATGCATCGGCTCATGCCGCCGGTCATTCCGATCCTATCGGGGGACATCGGAACAGCGGCGGATCAGAAAGAGGGAGGTGCCATCGTGAAGAACATCTGTTTCCTCGTTGGGATACTCGTTGTGTCAGCCATCTTCGTCGGCGGGCCCGGCTGTCACTTGCTACTACCGTTCAGCTCCACCCCCATCACCACATATGCTCCCTACAAGGCCACGGCCCAGGTCTATCGCGCGCTGCCGGGCGGCCAGGAATTCACCGAGAATTGGGAGATGTACGGCTGGCCGCCGCCGGAGGATCGCGACGGCGACGGCGACATCGACTCCGCCGATACCGTCGCCTACTTCCGAGGACACCTGCAGCAGTACATCTGGGACTACATGGCGCCGGGCTTTTCCTGGCAGTATCGCAACCTGACGGTGGTCTCGGACACGGAGCACAAGTACGTCGGCGACTGGGCGCCCAACGCCGGCGGCATTCCGTCGGATCCGCCCCTCACGTTCGGTGCGCCGGTCGGTGCGGAAATCGTGTGGACGGATCCCGACAGCAGCCGGGCCAGCGCCTGGTGCCAGCTCTTCTACGAAGAAGGCAACGGGATCGCTACCCCTGCGGTTCACAAGGCGGTGATGCGGTTTGCCGAGCGGGGCGGATACCCGGACATGTGGACCGGCGTGTACGATCCCCAGAAGCGCCACCTGCGCTTCTCGGACATGTACGTGGAGCTCGAGAACTTCGATCTGGACAACCCCGACGACGCGCACGTCACGGGGGTGTTCGTGCAGAGCTACGGGACCCCCTTCGCCAGGGGCGACGGCAGTCCGAACTACGATTTCTCCACGGACGACACGGCGACCTTCTACTTCAGCGCGAACGGAGAGGTGGCAAGCGAGACGGGTGTCACCCAGCTTTTCTTCAACAACGATGAGCTCACCTCGGTCTTCGAGCGGCAGAATGCCTCGCCGGTGTTCGATCTGACGCTCTTGGCCGACGTCGAGAACACGGAGGGGACCCTGATCGCGAGCGTGATGTTCGCTCTTCACTCCCCGGCGGGGACGCTGTTCGTCAAGCACCAGCCCTACCTGGAGCTGGCGGACAGGACCACCACCAACCGGGTGGTCACCCTCACGCCCGATGTGGCCCTCGACAAGGACAACGATCTGGGGCGCTTCCTGTGGTTCGAGGACTTCGAGAGGTCCACGGAGCACTTCCTGGGTCAGGGGCAGACGATCCCCGACGTGACGTTCGCGCTCGGAACCCACGAGATCACCGTGGTCGCGTACGACAGCCGAGGGGCCTACAACAGCGCCACCATGACGCTGGACGTGCGGACGCTGCCGCCGGTGGCCCGCTGCAAGAACGTCACGGTCTCGGCCGACGCCAGCTGCCAGGGCTACGCCTCGGTGGATGATGGATCCTACGATCCGGAGGGCGGAGCGCTGACCTTTGTGCAGACGCCCGCGGAACCGTACCCGCTCGGTACAACGTCCGTGACCCTTCAGGTCTCCGATCCGGACGGAGGCGTGGCCTCCTGTACGGCACAGGTGACGGTGGAGGACGCCACGAACCCGAGCGTCTCCTGCCCGGCCAACATCGAGGTGAACACCGCTGCCGGGACCTGCTCCGCGCTGGTCAACTTCACGCTGCCGACGGGGAGCGACAACTGCGGCGTTGCGTCTGTGGTCGCTTCCCCGCCCTCGGGCTCGGCGTTCCCCAAGGGGACGACGGCGGTCCTCGTGACGGCGACGGACACGTCCGGCCTGCAAGGAACCTGCACCTTCAACGTGGCGGTCATGGATCACGAGCCGCCCACGATCGTCTGCCCGCCCAGCATGACCGTCAATGCGACGTCACCCTCGGGAGCGGTCGTGAACTTCCCGCTGGCGACGGCTTCGGACAACTGTCCGGCGAGCCTGACGCGCAGCTGCGCTCCGGCCAGCGGCAGCACCTTCGCCATCGGAACGACCACGGATACCTGCACGGCCGACGACGGCTCGGGGAACACCGCGACCTGCACCTTCACCGTCAAGGTCAAGAGCGCGGCGGAGCAGCTCGCCGACCTGATCGCGGTGGTGCAGGGACTGACCGCGCCCAAGCTCGATCCGGGAATCCGGACCGCCATGCTCGTGAAGTTGCAGGCCGCCCTTGCGTCCGTGAACCCGCCGAACACGGCGCTTGCGTGTCAGGCATTGCAGGATTTCATCAGCATGGTCAATGCGCAGTCGGGAAAGAAGATCGCTACGTCCGACGCCACGTTCCTGATCAACGAGGCGACCCGTATCCGAGCGGTGCTGGGGTGCTCCTGAGGTCGGATGGAGCGTCGGAGGAAGAACCGCGCCCTTCGCGATGAGAACCTAGACGGTGCCCACCGCGAACGGGCTCAAGCACGCCCTCCGGCCTGTCCAGGGGCCGGGGGGCGTGCGCTTTTCGGCGACCCGGAGAGCATCCACAACCCGACGATCCCCGCGACCATCATCAGAGCCGACACCATCTGGGCGTCGGAGAGTCCGAGCAGGACCCTGCGATTGAGCCGGAGAAACTCGACGAGGAAGCGCGCGGATCCTGCGAAGAGCAGGTACGCCATGAACAGCCAGCCCGCGGGGCGCGCCTTCTTCGCGAGGCGGATGAAGACGACGAATCCCAGGAGCCCGATCAGGAGTTCATAGATCGGCGTCGGGTGGACCGGGATCGTGTCCGGCACCACGCCGTTCACGCCGTACTTGCGGACGATCTCCGGGAACCCGCCGAAGGCAAGCGACGGGGGATAGGTGCCGTTCGCGTAGACCGCCGCCCAGGGCAGGTCGGTCGGGATGCCGTAGTCGCCGTCGCCCGCCAGATGGCAGCCGATGCGCGCCACGCCGTATCCGAGGAGGAGCGCGGGCGCTGCGGCGTCGCAGACGTGCGCGAACCGGATCTTGCGCCTGCGGCAGTACGCCCAGATCGCGGCGGCCGCGAGGACGAAGCCCCCGTACCAGGTGAGCCTTCCGGGGGAGAAGAGGATCCTCGGGGCCCTGAGGAACAGGTCGAAGTTCTCGATCACGTAGAGGAGCTTCGCCCCGACGGCGCCGAAGACGATGGCCAACAGGGTGACGATCCTGCCCACGCCGGGATCGATCCCCATGCGTTTCAGTTGGCTTTCGAAGACCAGGAAGGCCACGACGAACGAGACCCCGAGCATCAAGCCGTAGCTGTAGACGGTGACGGGGCCGATCTTGAAGAGCTCGGGGTGCATGGCGTGTCCTCCGGGACCTCGATGCGCGCGCCGTTCCGCTTGCGGAAGCGCTGGTGGACCTCGAACGCGAAGCTGTCGACCAGCTCGGGGTCGATCGGGTCGCCGTTGAGCGGGATCGTCAGCGACAGGAGCCCCTCACGCTCGCCGACGTGGAAGAGCTGAGCCTCGGCGATCTTGTTGGGCATGCACTCCAGGGGGCCGACGCTGACGACGGCATCGATGTGGCCCCGCCGCCACTCCTCAAGTGGCGCACCGACCGTCAGCACGGTCTCGCAGTGCAGCTCCGGGCGCACGTAGGGCTCCGCGGCCCGGATCGAATCGGCAACCGAGGTTCTCCGAGGCCAACCGAGCCGGGCCGCCACCGTCGCCCACATCACGTTCTGGATGAAGCTCCGCACCCGGCTGAAGATCCGAGCGCGGAAGTCGGCCGTATGCCCGATCGCCGACAGGCTCAGAATGTCCGCATACTCGAGCCACTCGCTGAACGGAGCAAGACGCACGCGGATTCCGCGCTGTTCCAGCTTGTCGACGATGAAGTCGTTGGTGAAGTCGTCGCAGCGCGCGTATACCTCGCCGACCAACAGCACCGTTGGCAAGGATCTTGGCTCCTTGATCCGTGCCAACTCTCCCGCGGCGGAGCGGAGCAGCTCGCGGCAGCCGAAGAGCCTCCTCGAGGCGACCTGCAAGAGAGCGGCCGGTAGCGACACGTCGCCTGCACCTTCCTGCTCGAGAAGCGCGGAGAGGGCCCGCTCGTAGCGCCCGTAGATTTCCTGCGCGGCTCCCGGGGTTCGCTCGACCGGCCGTGCGTCGTAGAGAGCCTCGAGGAGCAGATCCTCGGCCATGAAGCCGGTGAACACGAGCACCGCAAAGCCCTGCGGGACCCCCGTGAAGTACCCTTCGTCGGACGGGGACCACACGCCGACTCGATCGGTGTGCCCCAGGCGCTCCAGGATGATCTTGTGCAGCAAGTTGTACACACCGAACCGGCATGGGCCTCGGGCGGTCGGCATGAAGAACGAGACGGGCTGGGTTTCCTGGGGGTCGCGCCCGAGCCACTCCAGGAGGCTCCCCGTGGTGATCGTCATGGGGACGCACTCTTTGCCCGACGTGCAGCGCCGGCCGAGGCGCACGGTATCGGCGGTCGGCATCGGAAGGGCTTCGGCCGCCACGCCGAGGCCTCGCAAACAGGCTGCGAGCGCCTCCGCGCCGGGCCCCATCCGAGGCACCAGCACGCGAGCTCCGCGGGACCGAATGCCGGGCAACGAATCGGTCTTGTGGCTGAGCGCGAGCAGATCCGAGGGGGTCTTCCGCACGCCGAGGTCGCTACGGACGCAGTGCAGAAACGCTTCGACACGCGTCTTGGTCCCCGCGTCGCCCGAGTGGCCGTCGGTCTCGACGACCGCGAAGGGCTTGCCTTCCATCAGGTAGCCGTAGAAATGCAGGTTGAAGCTGTCCGGACCGCACGAGTAGTTCGAGCAGTAGATGCTGTACACGCCCGGCGTGCGGCGAATCTGGTGTGCGGCGCGCAGGTTGACCTGGGCTTGACCCCAGTACATGTCCGGGAAGACGGGCACTCGGTCATCCACCGGGTAGCAGTCGACGGGAATCGCGATCGCGCCTTGTTCCCTCAGAATGGCCGGGACGTTGGAGTTCAAGACCTTGTTGTAGATCGTGTAGGGCCGTCCCAGAACGACGACCGACACGAGACCGTGTTCCCGTGCAAAGGCGAGGGCGCGATGTCCGAGGTCCGTGCACGCGAGATCGAAGCGCTCCTGGGCGTCGACCGCCTTGCGGAAGGCCCGCACGGCGTGCTGGTCGGCGATCCCCAGCTCCCGGGCGATGACCGTCATGCTCTCGCTTAGCTCGTCCGAGTCCAGATTCTCGAAGCCGACGTCGATCACAGGCGACAGGACTTGCGTACCCTCGAGCCTTCGGAGGTCCCAGCGCAGCATGTCGGGGCTGCCCTGCACGATCGGGCAGGCTACGCTGTGCCGGGATTCTCCCGAGCGAGGCAGCGTCCGGAGCATGGGCAGGAAGAGGATGTCGGGCCTGGCCTCGGTGAGCGTGCGCGCGATCCCGTGGTAGAGCTGCATCGGCGCGCAGAAAGGCACGTTGGCGGCCTCGGCTCCGCGCTTGAGGGTCGCCTGGTCGGCACCCGTGGCGACGATCGGCCAAAGGCCGAGCTCCCGGAAGAACGTCACGAAGAGGGGAAAGAACCCCTTGAGCTGGAACTCGTCGGTCAGGGCGATCGTGCGAAGACCCTGCCGCCGGTGAGCGTTCTCCCAGAGCGCACGGACCAGCGCCTCACGCTCGTGAAACGGGTCGGGCGAACGGTCCGGCAGCTTCTTCTTCCGGGTCCCCCTGTCGTACAGGGAGCAGCCGCCGCCCCACCGGAAGTGGCGCGTCTCGTCGTCGACGCGGGTCGTCAGGGCGTCGATGCGGCAATGATTGCCCGGCTCGCCGCAGCCTTTGGTCGACCTGCAGACGAAGGTCTCCTTGCGGTCGACCTGCGCCTCGAGGAAGCGGGCGAGGTGCAGCGGAGCCCGCAGGGCGTCGCCGATCTCGTCCCGAGTCAGGAGGGAGACGCCGAATGCGCCGATCGTCCCCGGCTCTGGCGGGACCACGACGTCCGCGTCGGTCTGCCGCGCCACGGCGGCCGCCAGCGCATCCGCCGCGAAGGGCATTCCCTGGCAGAAAATCACCTTCCCCACGCTGCGGCTGCCCTTCACACGGTTCAGGTAGTTCTGGATGATCGAGTCGTAGATCCCGGCGATGATCGCCTTCTGGTCGACACCAGCTCCGACCGCCTGGTCGACGATCTCGGCCATGAAGACGGCGCAGTGCTGCCCCAGGGAGACACCCGAAGAAGCAGCCATCGCCTCGCGGCCGAGCTCCTGCACTCCAGCGATCCCCGCGAACTTCGAGCCCTGTTCCTCGATGAAGGAACCGGTGCCCGCGCTGCAGGCCTCGTTCATCGCGGCATCGACGACCCGCCCCTCGGACAGCCGGATGTACTTCGCATCCTGGCCGCCGATTTCGAAGATCGTGTCCACACGCGGATCAAAGTGCACGGCCCCGCGTGCATGAGCCGCGATCTCGTTCATGACAAACACCACACCGGGCCCGTAGCAGATCGACAGCAGCGATCCGACGATCTCGCGGCCGCTGCCCGTCACGCCGAAGGCAACGATGTGGTGCCGATGCTCTTCGGACTCCGCGAACCGACGCATCAGCGCCTGGGCCGCAGCCACGGGGCTACCGCCGGTGCGCAGATACCCGTCCCACAGAACCTCGCTGCTTGCCGTGTCGAGCAGTACGGCCTTCGAGCCCGTGGAGCCGATGTCGAAACCGAAAATTGCGGTTCTCGCGGGTCCGTGCGGCACCGGCGGCGGAGGAGCGGGCAGGCGCGTCACGCGGCCCAGCGAGCTCGAAAGAGCCGGCAGCACCTCGAGTGCCGGGGCGGCAGCATGCGCGATGAGGCCGTCGAGGGGCGGTGGGCCTACCCCGCGCTCGGCGGCGACCAGCGCGGCGCCCAGGGCCTCGAGGTAGAGGGAGTCGTCGCCGTCCAGTGATTCGAGGGTCATGCCCCGCCGCTCGACGAAGCGCCGGAAGTGCTCCCGGATGCGCTCCGAGCGCGGGACGCCTCCCGCGAGAACGACACGGGGCGGGCAGATTTTGGGCTTGATGAGGACCTGCACGTTCTCGGCCACGGCGTCGAACAGCCCCGCCAGGATGCGGGCACGGCTCTCGCCCTTGTTGGCCAGGTGGGTCATGTCGGTCTTGAGGATGACCGGGCAACGACCGGACAGCGGCGCCGGATCCGTCACGCCAGCCGCGAGCCGCGACGCCTCCTCGACGCTGAGGTCGAAGCGTTCGACGAGCTGGGCAAGGAAACTTCCGGTGCCTTGCGAGCAGCGGCTGTTCTCGCGGAAGACTTCCATCCCGGGATCCCGGAGCTCGAGGACCGAAAAGCCGTGACCTCCGATCGACACGACCGTGAACGGCCCCTCGCCCCGCAGAAACCGGAAACCCACGGCCTGTGCCTGACGAGTCGGAACGCGCGGCAAGCGGACCTGGCGCCCGAGGCGCCCGCTCACGGCAGCCGCTGCGACGGCGTCCCAACTCCAACCGGACAGGATCTCGAGTAGCGCCGACGCCGGAGCTTTGTGGTGCCGCGCGATCTCGCGCCGTGTCCAGCGAAGGCCGGTTCCCTGACGCTCGAGCTCGACGAGCTTGATGGTCTCGGTCCCGATGTCGATTCCGACGATGCGAAGGTTCACTCGGTCATCCCTGCCCGAAGTGTTCGCGTATGGTCCAGGAAATGGCCCGTGCGGTCAACTGGCCGGGGAGGATCCGCAGCGTGCCCAAGAACGCACCGACGAACATCGAGGCGCCGGTGGGAGAGCATCGCGTTCCGGGTGTATGCTGATCCAAGAAGGAGGGTCCGGGGGGGCCTCGGGATGGTTGACGGCGCATGTGTTCTCGGATTTCGGGTACCCACGCGCGCGGAAGCGGCGGGAACGCGACGCGTCCAGCCGCCTCCCGTCGCGGCGATTTCGCCTCTCGAAGGGAACGGTGGTGCCGTGTGAAGAGCTCGCGTCGCAGCGCGGCCCTTCTGGTCCTCGTCGCCGCGGTCCTGGCGGTGGGATGGTCCGCGGCGGCGGAGACGGTCACCTATCCGTTCTTCGGCGTCCAGCACATCGCCCGGACGGAAGCGGTCCCGCGGCCGCTGCGCATGCACATCGTCGAGATCGACCTGGCCGCCTCCGGGCTCCGCTTCCTCGTCACACCCCAGACCGGGCCCCGCGACACGCAGATCCGGACGACCCGCCAGTTCCTGAGCGAACAGGGAGCGCAGATCGCGATCAACGCGCACTTCTTCGCGCCGTTTCCGGACGACGGCACCGGCACCACCTGGCTGATCGGGCTCGGCGCCTCTTCCGCGACCAGCGGTCCGCACGGTCACGCCTACGCGCCCTTCGACCGGAACCAGGGGTATCCTTACCAGAACGATCTTCCGGCGCTCAACATCGCATCCGACAACACCGCCGCCGTGGTCTATCAGGCGCTCGGCGACGTGACCGGGTACGTGACCGACCCGCCCGTTGCCTTCTACAACGCCGTTTGCGGCAACGAGCAGATCCTCACCCACGGCGCGAACACGGCGGGAACGGGAAGCTGGGACAACACCCTCAATCCTCGGACCGCGATCGGCGTCGCGCCGGGCAACAAGCTCGTCCTCTTCACCGTGGACGGAAGGCAGGCCGGGGTCAGCGAGGGGATGACGACGGGTGAGGTGGCGAGCCTGTTGTTCTCGGACTACGGCGTCACGGACGCGATCAACCTGGACGGCGGCGGGTCGACCACGCTGGTCATGGCCGATCCCGCGCCGAGGATCGTCAACGTGCCGGTGGGAGTCAACAACGTTCCTGGCAGCGAGCGCTCGGTCGGCAGCAACCTGGGCGTCTTCGCGCGCGCCTGCTCGACGGCGACCGAGGGAGTCTCCTGCGGCGACGACGGAGATCCGTGCAACGGCGAGCACGTGTGCCGCTCGGGCGCCTGCGTCACCGACACGGGCGTCACGGCGCTCGAGCTGGTCCCTCTCGCAGGCGGCACGGCCTCCGGCCTGTACCGGGCGCGAGACATCGCGGACAACGACTACGCGGCCCGCTTCTACACCGCGCCCGGCGCCCCGGACTACGCGGCTTCCGACTACAGCGGCGCGAGGATCAGCGTGACATTCCAGCGGACCGGCAGATTCCTGGAAGGTTCCCTCGACGCGAGAGGACTGAAGCCGAACTTCGCCTATCAGATCAAGCTCGTGGGCATGCCGAGCGCGGAGTTCGGGGCGGCAGGCGACGACGTCTCGAACGAGCGGATCGGCTACGCGGGGCGCTGGTACAGGGTCGGGGTCGGGAACGCCAGCGACGCCCAGTACCGGGCCTGCAGGGCCGATCCACAGTGCCGGGACGTCTACGAGGGGTACCTGGTGTTCGATTTCTTCATCACAGACCGGCTGGGAAGCGCGACGCATCACTTCGTGGCCGACGACAGCTTCCACGTGCTCTGGCGAGATTGCCCGTCGGCACACCCGATGACCGGTTGTCAGGCACCCGGTGCGAGGCCGACGGTCTACCAGGACGTGGTCGCCCTGGCAGCAACCGGCTACGGCTACGACCGGGACTCCACGACCTGGAACATCGGCGTGTTCGGCGAGGTCGAGCGGACGGCGCCCCAGTCCTATCTGTCGGACGGCGAGTACCGGAGCCGCTTCGTCCTCACCGAGGAGAGCTTCCACGAGAGCGGCATCGGAGGAAACTGGGCCTCCGTGGTGGGCGAAGCGGGTCTCCACTTCTGGATCAACCAGACGGCGGGGGCGCGGGACTGCAGCGACTGGAACGTGTGCAACGGCTACGAGTCCTGCGACGGGAACGGGGCGTGCGGGGCGGGCATCGGCGACGCCTGCGACGACCAGAACATGTGCACGGACGACGCGTGCGATGCGAGGTCGGGCTGTTCCCACGCGAGCAACGCGGCGGCGTGCAGCGATGGCGACGCCTGCACGGCAGACGACACGTGCAGCGCCGGGGTGTGCGCATCCGGGGCGGCTTCGTGCGCCGTCGGGGGCACGGTCCTCTACTACAGGGACAGCGCCGGCGCCGAGCCGAGCGCCAAGCCGGTCCCCAACGTGGGGATCGACAGGACGGATGACTCGGCCGCGGATGCGACGACCGACGGCGCCGGCGCGTACTCGCTCGGCGCTCTGCGCGGCGACGTCACGGTGCGGACGCTGCCGAAGTTCGGCAGCCCGCGGGCTTCGGACCACAACGGTGCGGTGACCTCGTACGACGCGGCGCTGATCGCGAGGAGCGCGGTCGGCCTGATCGAGTTCACGGCCGGCCAGCGCATGGCCGGCGACGTGACCGGCAACGGCGAGATCACCGCCTACGATGCCGCGCACGTGGCCCAGTTCGCCGTCGAGATCATCGATCACTTCCCGGTGGCCGCGGCGGACGGTTCGGACTGGAAGTTCTTGCGCTGTGACGGCTACCCGTCCTGCGGGGAGGCGATCTACGGGCATGCGCCCCTCGACGGGCCGGCGACCGACGACTTCCACGCGATCCTGTATGGCGATGTCTCCGGCAACTGGGTCGGGAATCCGCTGCTCGGCGGAGTCGGGGCCGTCCAGGGTCCCGAGCAGGAGGCTGCAGCCCGCGACAGGACCTCGGCGGCGAAGCCGGGAGACGTCGTGCCGCGGCTCCGGCGCTCGGGCGCGGCGCGGCTGTCGCTTGCCGGCTGGCCCGCGTCGGCTCAACCCGGCAAGCGATACCGCGTGACGGTTTCCATCCAAAACGCCGATGGAATCCTCGGACTCGACCTCGAGCTGCTCTACGACCGCGCCGAGCTCTCGATCCTCGACGTCGAGCCGATCGGCCTGGCCGCGATGTACAGCTTCTCCGGCAACGACGTCGGCGGTCGGTACACGGGGGCTCTCTACGGGACGACAGCGCTCAGGGGATCGGGCGAGATTCTGGCGCTGACGTTCGAGACGCGCACGCGGGCGGCACATCCGCCTCTTCGGATCCGGGCGCAGGCCAATGAAGGCGAGATCCCCGTGAGCGTCCGCGGCACGGGTCCTGCTCGGGGGTCCAGCGGTGGTCACGCGCCATAGAACAATGACCGACCAGCGGCCCACCGGGGGAAAGAGAACCCGACCGGTTGACATCCTTCCTGACGACGGAATCGGTCCAGGACAATGCGAGCCCGGAGCGATCCCAAGCCTACCAACTGACCTTTCGTTCTCGGGACCGAAGGTCAGCCGGGTCGAGGTCCCGCACGCAACGTCGAGCCTCCAGACGTCGAGCTTCTGACCTCGCCCATGCCGCCGGCGCCGAGGTGCGCGACGATCTCGTTGAAGCCAAGGCGGGTTCCGGCAGCGAGCGGCATTGCGAGGGTCGAAGCCAGAAGGCCGGGCTTCGCCGCTCCCACGGCGCCGGAACCGGAGGCCGACCGACCGCGCCTCAACCTTCCGACGACACGAGGCCCGAACGGATCGCGAAGCGGACCAGTCCGGCGACGTCGTGGATGTCCAGGCTCTCCATCAGGCGGGCGCGATGCGTTTCGACGGTCTTAACGCTGACGTCGAGGATTCCTGCGATCTCCTTGGTGGACCGTCCTTCCGCGATCAGCTGCAGGATCTCGCGCTGACGCTGCGTCAGGCTCTCGAGCGGGTCGGTCTCGCCCCCGGTTTCGTGCAGGAACCCGTGCACAACGTGACGAGAGATCTTGGGCGTCAGGTAGGTCTGCCCGGCCAGCACCGCCTCGATCGCCAGGGGCAGCTCGGTCACCGAGGCTCCCTTCAACAGGTAGCCGGAGACGCCGGCTCGCATCGCCTGGCGGACGTGGGTCGCGTCGTCGTGCATCGAGAGGATCACGATTTTGGTCTTGGGCGAGATCCGGGAGGACTGGCGGGCGATTTCGATGCCGTTCAGCCCCGGCATGGCGACATCGAGCAGGGCCAGGTCCGGTAGGTGGTGAGCGATGAGATCCAACGCCTCGCGGCCGTCGCCGCATTCCGCGACCACCTCGACGCCCTCGATGGTCTCGAGCAGTGACCGGATCCCCGCGCGCACCAGGGTGTGATCGTCCGCCAGCAGGACCCGGACTCTCTTCACGCCGCCTCCGAGAGCGGCAGGCCAACCTGGATTCGCGTACCCTTTCCCGCCGCCGAGTCGATCTCGATCTGTCCGTAGAGCATGGAAACTCGCTCCTTCATTCCCAGGAGGCCGAGCGCCCTTCCGGAGATCGCCCGGTCCATCGTTTCGCGAACGTCGAACCCCTTGCCGTCATCCTCGACGCTCAGCTCCAGCCGCGCGCCCTCGCGGCGGACCCTGACCTCGACGCGGGTCGCGCCCGAATGCCGGACCGCGTTGTTGACGGCCTCTTGCACGACCCGGAACGCCGTGATCGGAACGTGCGCCGGCAGGGGGCCCAGGTCGCGGTCCGCCCGCACTTCGATCCGGATCCCGGCGCGCTCGGATACCCCCTCGAGGTAACCCGAGAGCGCAGGGACCAGGCCCAGCTCGTCGATGAACGGAGGCCTCAGGTCGAGCGAGATGTCGCGGATCCGCTGGATCAAGCGATCGACGAGGTCGACCGCATCCTGGATCTTGCGGCCCTGCTTGTCCGGGTCGCGCTGCCCCGAGAGCAGCTGCAGGTTGATGATGACGGCAGTGAGCGACGGCCCCATCTCATCGTGCAGCTCGCGCGCGATCCGCTGCCGCTCGTCCTCCTTGGCCGCCTCGAGGCGGATCGTCAGGCGGCGCAGGCGCTGGTAGGCGTCGTCCAGCTCCCGGCGTGCGAGTTCTCGCTGCTGGTGGAGCTCCTCCAGCTCCCGGTTCCGCCTCTCGAGCGCGGAGGTTCTTCGCCAGTAGATCCCGAACCCGAGGGCCATCAGCGAGACGACGACTCCCAGGCGGAACGGCAGCGTCATCCAGTACGGTGGCACGACCGTGACCAGCAGAGGCGTGGCGCTCTCCTGCCAGACCCCCTGGCTGTTGCGGCCCCGGACGCGCAGGGAATGGGTCCCCGGCTGCAGCGCGCTGAATGTGATCTCGCGCCGACTCCCGATGTCGACCCAGTCGTCGGCGAGCCGGTAGGCGTAGCGGTGATGCAGCTCCGGAACGTAGTCGAGCACCGCCAATTCGATCGAGAGCCAGGCTCCGTAGGGAATCTCCAGTCGGTCCGCGGCCCGCGCGGCCTGCCGGCCGAGGAAATCACCCGCCGCGGTCCGGATCGAGCGAACGGCGACCGGCGAGGGGCGCGCCGCCGCGAACGGCGTACCCGCACGCAACACGACCGGTCCGAGGACGCTGCCGAAGTACAGCGATTCGCGGCTGCGAGCCGCGGCGTGAGGCTCGAACTCGGCCGAGGGCAGACCGTCGGACGCGAAGAAGTTGACGAACGCCCCGTTGCGGGGATCGAAACGCGAGATTCCCCGGCGCGTGGTGACCCACAGGCTGCCGTCGTCGTCCTCGGCGAGTCCCGTGACGTCGTCGTCGACCAGTCCGTCCTGCTCGGTCACCCGCGCGATCCGAATTCGACCGTCCTCGGAGCGCTCGACCCGGTTCAGGCCCCCACCCGCGGTGCCGGCCCACAAGCGCCCGCTCGAGTCCTCGAGGAGCGACGTCACGTGGTGGTGACCGAGGCTCCCGGGGTCGCGAGCCGTGGGCAGGAAGCGGCGCGCTTGGCCGGTCGCGGGGTCGAACTCGTTGAGACCTCCCGAGCGCGTCCCGACCCAGAGGAGCCCGCGCCGATCCTCGAGCAGGGCCGTGACGTAATCGTCGCTGAGGCTCCCAGAGTCTTGCGGATCGTTGACGAAGCGTTCAAGGACGGCCCCGTCGCCGTCGAGCCTGTGAAGCCCTCCCTCGCCGGTCCCCACCCACAGCTGGCCGTTCCGGTCCTGGAGGAGCGCGGTCACGAAGCCCGGACCGAGGCTGCGAGGATTCCCGGGGTCGTGCGTCCACTGGCGCGACTCGCCGCTGTCCGGATCGAGTCGCAGCAGCCCGCTGTTCATCGCGATCCAGATCCGGCCCTTCCGGTCCTCCATCAGGTCGACCAGGATTCGCGAGGTCCCCTCGCTCCCCCCGCGCAGAATCGTCTCGTACTCCCCGCTGAGCGGGTTCAGGCGCACCAGGTAGCCGGCGCGCGTTCCGATCCAGATCGTCCCTCGATCGTCCTGGAGAATGGTGGTGACGTCGCGACCCGCTGCGCTGAACTGCGGGAACCCTCCCACGCCGGGATGCCGGAACTGGCGCCAGGCACGCGACAGCCGGTTCAGACCGCCGCCCCACGTGCCGATCCACAGCGAGCCGTCGCGGTCCGAGAGCAGGGAGATGATCGAGTCCGCGCTCAGGCTGTCCGGCCGGCCCGGATCGTGCCGCCAGGAGCGCAGCCGTGTCGTGGCCGTGTCCAGTTCCGCGAGCCCACCACGGTAGGTCCCCACCCACAACGTTCCCGGCGCGCCCGGGGCCAGCGACGTGACCAGCTCATCCGGGAGTCCGTCCGGCCGCCCCGGCTCGGGGGGGACGTGCAGGAACGTCCCGTCGCTGGGGTCCATGCGGTTCAAGCCGTTGAAGGTGCCGACCCAGAGGCGGTTCGCATCGTCCTCGAGCAGAACCGCCACCCGGTCGTCCGCGAGCGACCGCGACTTCGAGGGGTCGTGACGAAAGACCTCGAATCGTCCTCGATCGTCGTCCCAGCGGTGCAGACCACCGCCGAGCGTCCCGACCCAGAGACGACCGGCCCGATCCTCGTACAGCGTCAGGATGTAGTCGTTCGTCAACCCCTCGGGTCCGGAGGCCAGCATCCGGACGAAGCTGCGGGACTCGGGCTCGAAACGGTTCAGTCCCTTTTGGGTCCCGACCCACAGCCTCCCGTGCCGGTCTCGGAGAACGGCGTAGACGCTGTCGTGGCTCAAGGACCGCGCGTCGGCGCCGTCGTGCCGGAAGTGCTCGAACGCGCCGGTTGCGGGGTCGAGTCGGTTCAGGCCTCCCGTGTTGGTCCCGATCCACAGCGAGCCGTCGCGATCCTCGTAGATCGTCCGGATCGCGTTGTCGGTGAGCGACCCCGGATCGGAGGGGTCGTGCTGGAAGGTCGTATGGCTGTAGCCGTCGAATAGGATCAATCCGCTGCGCGACCCGATCCACAGGAACCCGCTACGGTCCTGGCACAGCGTGGTGATGACGGCCGGAGCGGGACCTCCCGCGGCGCCGATTCGTTCGAAGTGGACGGGCTCCGTCGCTGCAGCGAGCGCGGACGTTGCGGCGAAGAACAGCGCGAGCGCGCCGATGGTCCGGGTCCTGCGTGCCGACACATCTCCCTCGATGGCTTTACCCCTCTATATACGACGACAGGGGGAATGCCATCAAGGGTGGCAGTGGCCGCGATGGCCGCCCGCGAATCACGATCCGGGGACGGTCAGGGGCTTTCCCAGCGGCACGAGTTGGCCGAGCGCACCACGTAGAACGTGAGGCGCCCCGGCAGCAATTGCTCGCCGGAACTGATCCACGTGGTCGCCCCGCCGGATGCCCCGACGAGGACCGCCTTGCCGAACCCCGGGTCGCTCGAGCGCCACACGTTGTAATTCGAGGCGCCGACGCCGGTCCAGCTGAACTGCACGTCCGCGCCGCCCGACTTGTTCAGGCGGAACGTGTTCGCCACCGGATCCGGCACGCCCTGGGCGCAGGAGACCGGGTGGCAGTTGTACGGGACGTTGCTCTTCAGGTGCAGCGTCCAGTTCTGCAGCGTGCCGGTCCTGTTGCCGACGTTCGTGATCTTGAGCCGCCAGTTACCCTGGGGCTCGCCGCCGATGAAGTCTGCGAAACTTCCCGGGCCGTCGGGGGCGGTCAACTCGTCGTACGTCGTGTGGATCCCCGAGACCCCGGCGCCGGTGTTGTTGTGCAGGTAGACCGGAGGGTTGCTGCCGGGGCGGTACAGAATCACCTCCAGGTCCGCGATGTTCAGGTGATCGATGTTGAGCGTCACGTCCGCCTCGGTCAAAGGGAAACTCACGGGCACGTTGATGTAGGAGTTGACCCCGATCGTGCTGTTGCGCGGAATGGTGAGCGGTGTATCCGTGGACGGATAATCCTTCTGGTAGGTCCCGATGTCGATCGTGAAGGCGCTGCCCACGTCGAACCCGTTGCCCGTGATGTCCATCGTCGCGCCCAGGATCTGACCGCACGCCGCCGACGGCTCCAGCGTCACGTCGTAATGAGGGGAGGCCGAGCTACCCTGGGTCCCCACGGCCATGTCGGGATAGGACGCCATGCCGTCGTGCACCTTGAGCAGCCCCGGATACGCCGAGTAGAGAGTGCCCAGGACCGAGGTCGCGCTCGCATCTCCGGCGTTGCGCAGGGTGACCGGGATCTTCGCCGACTCTCCCGGATCCAGCACGCCGTCGCCGTTGCCGTTCGAGCCCGAATCGTCGATCAGGTGCGACCAGTGGGCCGGGCGCGGGCCGGAGGTGACGGTGAAGCGACCGCCGGTGACGACGAGTGCGAACGATTGCGGACCGGCCGGGATGGCGTGAGGAGAGATCTGGATCGAGTAGTTACCCGGGGCGGGATCCGCGATCAGCACCTGCTCGAGATTGTTCAGCCGATCGGGGGAGCCCCCGGCCTGCGAGGCCCCCTGGAAGAAGTGGTTCCCCCAGAAGCCGCCGCTCGCCCCGTCCACGCGCAGGTCGAGGTCGTTGACGAGGTGCGTCGTCGCGGCGGGGGTGGACGGGAAGTCGGTCCAGACCAGTGTGATCTTGAGCGGCTCCCCGGTGTCCTGCATCTGGAGCTGGAAGACGATCGGAGGATCGCTCGGCGAGGTGAAGCTCCCGGCGTTGTCGGCGACCCAGAGCCCGCGGTTGTCGCCGCTGAAGTAGAGAACGTTGTCGAGCAGCACGCGCCCCCAGCCCTGCTGGTTCGAGGGGATCGTGATCGGACGCCCTTCGGCGTCGTACGGGATCGGGACCGCTGAGTTCACCACCATCCCCTTCAGCAGGGCCGCGCTGGGGGTGAACGCGTTGGCCGGAACGGGGCTGCCCGTGGGGTACCAGCCGTTCATGAAATACTCGCGCGTCAGGAGCACCATCCCGGAGACGCCGGGCGCGGTCATCGAGGTCCCCGTCATTCCCTGGGTCCCGCAGTTGTTCGTCGTGACGTTGTTGTCGTTGTTGGAGGACACGATGCTCGCGCCGGGAAAGACGACATCGGGCTTGATCCGGCCGTCGTCGGTCGGGCCCCAGGCCGAGATGTCGGAGAGGTAGATGGCGCTCTGGCCGTTGAACGTCCCGCCGGTCGCCATCCCGTTCTTGGCGGTGGAGGGGCTGCCGATCGTGCCCACGCCGCCGAGCGCGTGGTTGCCGCAGGCGAAGACGATCAGGAAGTCGGGGTGGTTCCACATGAACTCGTCCACGTCTACCGAGGCGTCCGTGTAGTGGTTCTGCACGGCCGCGGTCTCGTTGTCGTTCCAGGAGTTCGAGTGCACGCGCGCCCCCTGGTCGTACGCCTGCTGGAACACCGGGATCAGGTTTCCGACCGGGCAGCCGATGCCGGGAAGGTCGCCGCAGTTGTCCGCGGCGTATCCGGCATCCTGGATCACGAGCTTCGCCGCGGGCGCATGGCCGTCGCCTGCGTCGTGGAGGATCGGCTGGACCAGCCAGTCGCCGGCCAGGGTCCCCGCGACGTGCGTGCCGTGATTCTGGCTGTCCCAGTGCGCGGGGTTCGCCGGATCGTCCGACGCCCACAGGAAGTCGACCGCCAGCACCTTGCGATGGTTCGGATCGACCGCGGTCCCGCCCCCGACGTTGATCAGCGGCAAGCCCAGCGTGGGGTCGCGGAAGTAGCACGCGTCCGCGTCCAGGCCGGTATCGAGGACCGCGGCGACCTGGCCCGCGCCGTAGATCCCGCGGCTGAAGACGGGAGTGGACGTCCCGGCGTTGAGGCCCGACTGGGCGACCCAGATCGCGTTGTCGTTCACGAGCGTGCGGCGGGGGCGCCGGCCGATCCAGAATACCTCGTTGCGCTCGGCGAGCGCGAGGACGCGCGACTGGATCTCGTCCGGGGTGGCGAGCAGCACGACCCGGCCGAAGCGGCCGCCCGCGGTTGCGCTCGTGACGCGCACCCCGGAGGCGCCCAGCTGCGCCGCGACGGCGCGCGGATCGGCATCGGCGAACAGGTGAAGCACGACCGGGATCTCGGGGTATCCCTCGTCGGGGGCGAATCCCTCGCTGATCTCCGGAGCGATCTTGTCCTGGGGCAAGTAGGGAACGGCCCATTCGACGTTCGGGATCCTCGAGAGGGCGGCGGCGCGCCCGGGGGGAACGCTGACCAGGAAGGCCTGGTCCGGAAGCGGCACCTCGATCCGCGCCCCCACGCTCTCGAGAGCTCCGCGCTCCAGCCAGCCCGGGGCCTTGCGATAGCGCACCACGTAGCGTCCCGGCCCGTTCGGGGCGGCGGCCGCGGCGGCCCCGTTGGAGCGGCTGGCGTCGACGAGGCCCGAGCGGAGGCGAACCACCCCCCCGGGCGGCTCCGCCTTCGGCGTGGACGAGAGCAGGGCCACGAGGCCCGCGGCAACGCCCACGGCCTTGAGCGTGCAACTCCTGGACGCGACTTTCATCTCAGCCCCCTCACTGACAGGCGGTTCCCTGGCGTGGAG